>Ga0265297_10000155_pt1 | contig 227358 bp, 250 predicted proteins | sample Munlanlwell13791_FD_192502 | JGI IMG/M metagenome (GOLD analysis project Ga0265297, IMG submission 192502) | Leachate microbial communities from a municipal landfill in Southern Ontario, Canada - Leachate well 137-91 | ecosystem: Engineered > Solid waste > Landfill > Unclassified | place...
TTCGGGAGTGATCTCAAAGCTCGACGATTTCTTATACAACTGAAAGAAATCTCCTTGAAAATGATTGTCTGTAACCTTCACAGGTTCTTACAATTTTTCTTCGTGAAGGTTTTCTACAGAGCAAAAATTTCAATTATCCCCAGCAACACCCCGATTATCGTTATTAAAATGACCAGTTTCCAGGAAAACGGCAGATACGTGTCAAATTTATTGTTTATCGCATCCTCAATTTTTTTAACATCCTTTACGGTAGAACTTACATTGATCGATATTTTCTCATAGAGGAAGTCTTTTCCTTCTGAAAACTTGCGGGAGAATATATCTATCTGGGCTTCCTTTTTCTTATCATCTGTGTTTTTTTGTATCCCATCCAGGATAGAATTCATTCGTTCTGTAATCTGGTAAAATTCAAGCAGTTGTGCAAAGAGTACCTTATCAAAGAGAATGAGATTCCCGGAAAAGACCTTATTCTTCACGCCGTTACGGACCTCGGCTATATCAGTGGCCAGTTGTTCGAATGATTTCGTTTCCCGGTATATCTCAAATGCCGTGATGAACGACCGTAACAAAGAAGAGAGGGCCGGCAACTCATTTATGTAGATTTCATCCCTTCTGTCCTCAATTTTCTGGGCGATCCGGCCAAAGTAGCCGGCAAGAGCACCGAATGCCGCAATTACGACAGAAATAGTGATGGTTACAGCATCAGTTATCATAGATATCGGATTGCATCAGGATTGTCATCGGAGTACTTTAATATTTTCTTTCAGTTTTATCACCGGGGCTACTTTTTCGTAGACGTGCCTGTAGTGGATCCCTGCAGGATCTTCCGGGAAAACAACCCCGATACTCTTCTTCAGGTCATCCAGTTTGTCAGGAGAAATGCGTTGTTCTTTCACAACAGTACTATCTAATACCCGGTTTACCGCAAACAGGACATTGAGACAACTCTGGTAATTACTCATCATGCACGTCATTTTTTTATCCAGTTTTTTCACTTTGATCGTATCCAGTACCGTTCCAGGATCCCCCGATACGTCAACATTCCAATCCGGAGAGGCGATGAACAGGGAACAGGGAGGGGTAAAAAACAGCAATTCCTGGGACCGGTACCCTTCTATCTGGTTTTGTAAAATTAGGTCGATCTTATTCCGGTTCTTTCCCGATGCATCGATAAACGTCCCTCCTTCCAGTGCCGCTGCGATAGCGATCCGGTGATCCGTTGCCATGTCCGAGAACTCAGGCAGGGTCCTTTTGATAAAAATGAGAGTATGGGGTTTGTAAAATTCCAATTTGCCGGCACTCTCGGATAACCCGGTATTAATGATTTTTGTAATTTCTTCTGCAAATTTTTTGAATACTCCCCGGTTTTTTGACCCACTTAATTCAGGGCAGGGAAATCCGCCGCTGGTGACAATATTTGCCCGTTTAAGATTCGAGATGAAACTGAGGAATTCATGAAACGTCATATCGGATACCTGTACATCAAGATTGACGATACAACATCCGAAGGGAAATAAATAGACATATGCCCGGGCCTCATATTTTTTTCCGTCTACTGCCAGGGGCTCTGCCGGGATATGAATTTCAAGAGGCAGAAGGTACAATAATTTACTTATGTCCTTCCCCGCAGATCGTGCGATTTCCACGGATCTCCGTACGGTCTTCCAGTAACTATGCATGGCATGTCTTTTTTTAAGAGGTGACAGGGAGGCGCAGAGTGCCGGTATATGGGCCTGGCCCCCGGTATTACGGCCGTCGCATTCGTGTTCCTGGTAATATTGCGCATATCCGGAGGCAGACAATAAGAAACGATATTCCGGTTTCAGTATCCCGGGATTTGTGAGAAGGTCCGGAATTACAACGGGTAACATAAGAGATACGTGGGCCTGGAGTATTTTCGGTAATCCCGGTTCTGTCATCAAAAGAGATATGAATATGATTGACATTATATAACTTTGCAGCTGGCCGTTTACGCTGTGTTTCCGATCCGGAAAGATACTATTCTGGATCAACGTGGTGACGCCTGGCAAAACTGTTTTGCCCAGCCCCGTCATTACCCTTTCCCCTGTAAAAAAATCCCTTTCGTTTTTGAGGACAACGATTGCCGGGCGGAACTCTGAAACCGAAGATCCGTCACGGGAAAACAAACGGGGATGTTTTTTATTTTCGCCAATACTGCACCTTCACGTCCGGTACCGGGCAGATGCGGGGTCGTTTTCAGGAAATTCTGAACAGGTGTATCCGGGACTGCAGCGGGGATATGTCTGTCCCAAGGATCTGTTGTTTTCTGCCAGGGCCGGCCAAACCATAAACGATTTAATCAGAATCCACAGACGCTTACAGGCTTTGAATACTCACATCTCCGGATAGATACTATCTGAATAATTATTGCTCCCGGGTGCCGGTAACGGGTGACCATTGCTATGGGGTAATCTGTTACCGCGAGGGTACCTGCCGGGTATAAAACAGGTAACGTATTTTGAAAAATAATTGGATCTGGAGATTACTATGCAGATTTCTCATCTTTTAGAGACAACAAAAAAACCAGCACTCTATGAAAAAGGCAATGCAGGCATGTGGGAGGATGACCATATCTCCCGGCACCTGCTCGCACTGCACCTTTCCCAGGACTGCGACGCAGCAAGCAGGAAACGAGGTACCATTGAAAAGACGGTCCGGTGGATAGAGACACACCTGGACAACACCCCAAAAACAATTCTCGATCTCGGGTGCGGACCCGGCCTGTATTGCGAACTGCTGGCAGGACACGGGCACCGGGTGACGGGCGTGGATTTTTCACAACGCTCCATTGCCTATGCCCGGCAGAGTGCCACACAAAAAGGCCTGAAGATCGATTACCTTCATGAGAATTACCTCGACCTCTCCGGTGAGGACCTGTTCGACCTGGTGATCCTGATCTTCTGCGATTTCGACGTGCTCGTCCCTGCTGACCGGGCCCGGCTGCTGGAAAATATTTATCGTGCACTGAAACCGGGAGGCCTGTTCATCTTCGATACGCTCAATCCGAAAGCACCGGCCGCAATGAACGTCCCGGGAAAATCCTGGGAAGTTGCAGATGGCGGGTTCTGGAGGGCCGGGCCGTATCTGGCTCTCTCTGAGACCATCCACTATGAAGAGGCACAGGTGATCCTCCAGCAGCATGTTGTCTGTTCGGAACCGGATGTGCCGGCCGTGTACCGGTTCTGGACGCATTACTACCGGCATGAGGACCTGGTCTCCATCCTGGATACCGGGGGATTTTCCGTTGTCGGGACCACGGAAGACCTGTTGCCTGATGACGGGTCGGGGACGCATGATATGGTCACATTCTATGTGACACAAAAAAAGTGAGGGCGGGACCTGATCACCACTTTTTTGCCGGTTTGTTCTTCCCAAACGCGGTGATCGCGGCAAACGGATGTATCCCTATCCCAACCTATATCCTTCCACCCGGATAGGATCAGGGTATGAAACTATCCGGAACAGTAATAGTTCTCGTTCTCATCGCTCTTCTCCTGTCAGCCGGGTGCACCACATCGTCACCGGCCTCTGTCACCCAGTCGTCACCTGTCCCGAGCACCCCGGGTGGACCGATGGCCACCTGGCCAGTCACAACCGCAGCCGCGGAACCGCCCGTCCCTGCCGTCACCGCCAGTGCCCCGCAGGTCACCGTCACCGTGATCCACTATATTATCCCGACAAAGGCCTGGAAGGATACAGACCTCCACTTCGCCTTCGAGGCGCCGCAGGACTGGGTCGTCACGACCCGGCTGGTGAGCCTGCCCGAGGGATCGCAGGGCCTGATGTACAAGACCGAACTCGTCCCGGATGACGCCTTCTCGATCATCACCTATCCCGTCAACCTCAACCAGGACCAGGCGTACCGCGATACGTTCCGGAACTGGAGACCGGCACCGGTCGAGACCACCGTCGACATAAACGGGATCACGTTTGGCCGGTTCGAGACCTCGGCATACGGAGAGACCCATGTCGGGTATGTGGCCCAGAAAGCCAGTGCCAACGATCTCGGGTATGCAAGCGTGATCACCTATACGGCGAACAGCTCCCGCATGTTCGAACAGGATGATTTCGAGAAGGTTGTTTCATCGTTTACATATTTCACCAAGGATAAGGCGGTCAATGTGACGGGTACGGAGATCCCAAGGGTGCGGTGAGGACCTTACTCTTTTCCTTTCGTCCCGGATCCGAACTTATACGAGGTTACTGAAATACCTGGTTGCCACCGGATACCGTGTCCACGGGCCGAAAAAAGTGATCGGCCGGGACGCCGTCCCGGGATCTTCTCAGCGGCGCCGGTTCCCTAAAACCAATCTTTATGGGCACCGGTACCCATCCCTCCTGCATGCCATACATGATGGATTATATGTGGGGTGGCAGCGGGTACGGGTTCCCGCTGTCTGGCCTGGGGATGATGATCTTCTGGCTCCTCATCTTTCTCGTTATTGCCTGGCTCGTGTACCGGGATGCGAACAGCCGCGGGATGAACGGGCTGCTCTGGGCCATCCTTGTCATTATCCCGATGATCGGGGTCCTGTTCCTCGTCATCTATATCATTATCCGGGAGACCGGGCCGCGGGGGACGCCCGGGGAATTGAGCCCGCTTGACATCGTGAAGGAACGGTACGCGAAAGGGGAGATCACCAGCGAACAGTTCCAGAAGATGAGCGAAGACTTAAAAAAGTGATGAGCGGGTAAACGGCCCGGTGTACCAGAAAAATATACCGGGGGACTTGAAAGGCCCCATTATCCGGAGATGGTGCTGGCTTCCACCGGCTACCGGAGCATCCGGATAAGTTCGTCTTTTGAGTGCCCTTTCCATATCGCGACTTTTGTAAGAATATCGTTTAATGTGCCGGGGGCAATCTCGTTATGCAGCGGGATGGTTATCGTATGATCTCCTGCAGGTGTTGTACACTTCAGCTGGGCATGGCTCCCCCGCTGCCTGATGACCGTGTATCCGAGGCGGGATAAGACTTTAATGAGGTCTTTGCCGCTAACAACCGGTAGCCCGGGCAACCGTACCTACCTCGGTCTCAGATATTGAAAGGATGCGGATATTCTCTCCTCTGCCCAGTTCATCTTCAAAATGGAGCATGACTGCTTCACGGATGTTTTCCATCAGCTCATCGAGCGTTTTCCCCTGCGTGAAAATGTCAACACCGATACCCCGGCCGCACCAGTAGCCGCTATCGGAATAGATTTCAAATTTAACGAGCATGAGAGCACATCCGTTGTAACGTAATGTACTGTGCTGCATGGTGGGCGATAATCTTTTTGCAGGGAGACATTTTCACATAACGTGGGAGGAGATATTCCGGTTCCTCCGTTCAGATCTAAAAAATTGGGGGATTTTTAGGGGGCTCGAAGCGATTTAAGAATCGCAGTACGATCCCGGCAAGGGGAATATCATTTGTTCCGGCATTCGATTTATCACCAGGTTTTCCATCCCCGGGACTTGCATTTTCTTAAAAATTCGCCAAACCTCCGGAAATACTGTTTCTCAGTCACCCGGAATTCCTTGTTCATATGTTTCCGGGCTTTGGTTGAGTCGTGCCGTAACCAGAATCCGGTTATCTTAACGGTGTGAGACATACTGAATTGAGTGTATTTCACAGCTTATTTTCAATCTTTGTGGTCATGATAAGAACTAACGCCGGAGAGGATTGAGGGGCTTTGATTATAAAATGAAATTTTTAAAATAGCGGAGGATAATCAGGGTATTTTACGAGGAATTGATGATTTTATCGTGCGTTTGGGAAGGAACAAAATGTTCCCTGCAACAGGAAGAAAAACTCCCTGGCGGAGAACTGGCGGAAATTCTATAGATCGGCAGCTATAAATCATGTTTTTTATTAGACTTTTAAAACGTAATATTTATAATGTCACGCACTATCCAGCTTCTGATTATTATGGCACCGACCGCGAGGTATCTTTTTCCCGGAACAGTGAAGCAGATCACATCCCGTGGACAGGCACTGGATGTCATCCTTGAGTTTGATAATCCCCGTCTCGACATCCCCGTCACGATAACGATTGATGCGAATGCCCTTCTTCCGTTGAAGAAAAACACTCCTGCATACGCGGTTATCCTGCGGAGGAAAGGAGTGAAAAAGTCCTGCCGGGAGAAGAAGATGGTCACAGTAAGACATCCGACTCAAGACGGCTGGGTGACGATTGAGAGAGGGCCGGCGACCGATGCAGAGATCGCAGCCGCAAAAGAGAAGGCAGGAACCCATGCCTCTGAAGCCCAGAGAGAAGCCTGGAAGAACGGGTTCCTTTTCCAGAGCGCCTACCACGATAGAATTATCGAGGTCCGGGCGAAGAAGAGCGGGTGCGAATCTGAGAATTGTTTATACCAGTTTGAGACATTTCTCCGGTCCGACAGGAAATTCTGGGATACCATCCCTTACGGTACGGATTGCGAGGCCAGAATCCGGAATGTCCGTGACGGATATAGTCATGGTGCCGGAAACCCCACGGGAGACCGTGAGGCCTGGAGCCATGGGTATGCAACCCATGCGGCATTCAAAGCACAGTTCGGTTCGGACATATCGGCCTGTGCAGACGGCCCGACGCTGGCGGGATTCATGTACAACGGGGACAAAGAAGGTTGCGATGTGTTCAACACCTCCATGTTTACCGTAAAAAAACCCGGTCCGGGAAACAAGAAATCCCGTGAAAAGGATACGGAAGAGCCCGTGATTTGGCCGGTACCGGTCAACCTCTACGAGGAGAAAGGACCTATCGGGCGTGCGGATGTTGTAGTGACGACGGTCTGAGGGGAGGGGGTTATCATGATTATTGCTGTTTCCGATGTGCACCTGGGATGGGACGACGACAAGGAAAACGTCAAAAAGCAGGACGAGTTCCTGGACTTTCTCAATTACTGCGATACCAGTAAGATCGATCATCTGGTCCTGCTGGGCGATATCTTTGATTTCTGGGCAAGGAGCAATGCACGTATCTTCTCGACCGGCAGCCAGGACGCGGCTATCCGGAAGATCGTGAAGACGAATGAGGAGATCTTCTCAAGACTCACATCCCTGCATGCCAAGGAGGTACATTATGTTGTGGGTAACCATGATTACCTGGTCCACGACCTGCATGCAACGAACCCGGAGACCTACCCGTTCTCCATAGACAAAAAGCTGCGACTTTCCGACGGGGGCAAAAATTTCTTCTTCACGCACGGGTATGACCTGGACGTGCGGGTGAACATGGAATTGTTCAAGATGAGCGTGGACAGTTATGAAAAGACCTGTTTTGCCCTCTCGTTCATGACCGACCGGACCGGCTGGGCAGCCGTGAACGGGTGGGGCCTTGGCGAGAAGATCAGCCAGTTCATGGATGCGCTCAAGTATATGAACACGGAGCCTGCGAAACGGAAAGAATGTTATGCGGCTGTTGAACTGCTGGCCAATTCGCGTGCTGCCGGCCTCTTTTTAGGGATGCGACCCGGGGATAACCTGGTGTACGGCCATACCCACCGGCCGTATTATGCACAATGTGCCGGGGGGTATGAGGTCGCCAACACCGGGTTCTGGGCGGGAAAGTCTTCCCGTGACGATAAGGATGTGAATACCTACGTGAAGATCGACAACGGGAGGATGAGCCAGTGTACTTTTACCGGAGACGATATCTTCCGACAGAAATGTAGTTAGAGCAACAAGGGTCGCAGGGGATTATGGCTGAAAAGAAGGATGGGTGAATTGTGATGAAAAAGGAACCTGATGAAGATTACCTTGAAGGGAGAATTATCTCCGAAGAAATGAGTATTGATATTGTTGAAAAACCCTCTGCCAGCGAGGCAAAAAAACCGAAGCCGGTACAAACAAAACAGGCCGGTATTCCAGCGAAACAGACTGGCACACCTGAGGAGGAGAACGATACCGATGATTTTGGTCGCCTGCGGGGCGACCTGAACAGCATCCGGTCCTATTGCCAGGACCTGAGGGACTCATGCCACAACCTGAAGTCAATAGTAGCAGGGAAACGCGTTCCGCCGGATGAGTACAAAACAACCAGGGAATATGAAAAATTCCTGTACGATTATTCAGAGGACAAAGACCTGATTGAACCGATCCTGAAAAGCGTCGAAACCCGGATCCGCGTGAATGATGTCATTGCAGACCTGTATTCCGATCAGATCGCAGATATCCGGTGTGGCTGGAACGATATCCTGTATGCCATGGACATTTTCACCAAGGCCAAACCGGAGAAATTCATGGATCTTGTCAAAGAGATCGATGATCTCCTGTGCAACATGATTGTTCTGTGCGAGCAGGTAACGCTTCCTAACCGCCTGAACCTGCATCTGGACAATATGCGTATCGGGCAGAAGATGGTATTTTATGATTCATTCAAGGATGAGATCTGTTCGAAAACGGACGCAACATTCCTTCTGGACTTCATGAGCAAGCAACCGGATGCAATCAAAGGGCTCATTGATACCGAGGCCGGAGTGATCTATAAAGCCAGTCCAAAACGGTCACGGCAGTGGCTGACATACATCGCAGCCTTGGTGCTGATTGCAGCCGGAGGATTGCTGACATACCTGTTGTCACCGTTCCTCCTCTCCCTTCTGCCCGGACTGGCGAAAGCCGGAACGGTCACCTGGACGACACTGTTCGTTGCATACGTCGGTGTGATACTCGGCGGCTGCATCCACATCCTTATCGATATTGTCAAAGAGAACCAGTCTGCTGCGAGTAAATCCCGGGTATCGGTCACGGACTGGTTCGTGTGGGGCCATATCAATGAGCTTTCGCTGTTTATCGGGATTTTCATGCTGTGGTTCTGTTTTATCGGGATTGTCTGGATCAACCAGCTGGACTTTGTTACTTCAGTTGCTGTGGGTTACAGTTTTGACAGTGTGTTTGACCTGTTCGTGGCCCGTTTCGATAAGGGAGTCACTACCCGGACGGCAGAGATCAGCAACCTGATCAAAAGCTGATCTTTTTTTTGAATTTTTATGGGAGGAACCATCCCCGTGGCTTTTGCTGGTCTCAGGATCTTCGCAGGATCAAAAGATCCTCTGATGAAATGATGTCTTCATTATATCCTCCCCAGAAAATGGTCCGAAAAAAAGAACGGGATTTCCTTATACTATGGCAAGGATCCCTACGATTTTTTTCCGCAACCGCCGGGCCTGCGATATCATTATTCGAAGAACAACTGCGTTGTTCTTCTCGTGGCTCAGGTCTCCTGCCTTCGTCATCCACCAGCACCAGGCCGGCCGCCGCGGGGAAAAGCGCCCGGAATGTTTCTCATTTCCCTGTTTTTCCGGCCGGCTGAATGCAGATGTCAACCGTAACTCTTCATGGAGCGAAGTTTGTGATCGGGAGCCGATTTGCTGTATTCACATTTCTCTATTGATCACAATATTTAAAATAAATTAATCAATAATACTGGTTTAAAATCAATATATTTATGTGGCACCAGCGGCAATGATCCGATAGAGTCCATGAACGTCAGCAAGACACGCGTGAACGAGATCCTGTACGCGGCATCGGCAGATGACCCGGCGGCCAGGCTCCAGAACCTGGAGCGTGACATCGATCTCGTTAAAATCAGCATCAAGCGGATCCTGATTGACATCCGGGAACGGATGAACGAGCTGGAAAATCCCCTCGTCATCGTATCCCACCCTCGTCCGGCCCCCGCACGGAACGCTGCCGCCCCGGGTCCTGCTGACCGTGAGACTTCGCACAGGATACCGGATGCACCGGAGCCCCGGCCCGACACCCGCCAGGTTACGCCGGAACCCCGGGGCGAAACGATACCCGCGGCGCCCTTCCGCGACATCCTGCCGGACCCGTGCCGTTCTTCGCGGGCGGAGGCAGGACCTTCCACCCCTGCCCATGACCGGCCCGCTGCACCCCCGTGCCCCCTGCCGGAGGAGTCCGTAAATGCCCTCCCGCTCCCGGCTGCTTTCAACCTCTTCCGCTGGACGCAGAACGGAGTGCAGAAATACGGGCACACGCGGTTCGAACTGCTGATCGAGACGTACCGCGTCATGGGGTACATCGGGCAGAAGACCTCCCGCGAAGTCCACCAGATCTCTTTGATTATGCCGCTTTGCAACGGCGAGGAGGGTGAAGTCGGCCCCGGGGAGTTCGTATCCGAAATCTATCACCTTAAGCGGATCCTCACTCCCGGCGACACCTCGCTCGACCGCGACATGGTAGACGCACTCCTGGCCTGGCGCCAGAACGTCCCGCAGGCCAATGACCATTCCGTCCCGGAAATCCTTACTGTCCCGGATGCGTACGGTCTCGGCAAACGCGACCGCGAATGGATGAACCTGCGGGCGTGACCATGTATTCCCCCCATTCCCGATCGACCCTGATATGATATCGGCAATGAGAGAATTATTTTCAACAGAATAGTATTGGAATCAAACGTGATGTGCCCGGCCCGGGTTTTCCCGTACAAAAATGGCCGGGGCGGCGGGATATGGGTCTTTTTGCCCCGGCCGTTACTCCTTGTCCGAATGTAGATGATGTATCGGGTTCTTGCTATGATGAGACTCGCATGCTCCCCCGGAGATGTTCCGGGATCATCGCAGGGACCGTGATACTTACCGGATACACATCGGGGCGTGGACGTGCCTGCGGAGACCCGGGTCAGAGACCGGAAAAGCATACAGTGAGAGCTGCCGTATTTTCCGGGTGCCTTTAACGATCCTCTTTATTTCCGGCTTAACACTTTCCTGCTTCATACCTCAGACGATATGTTGTAATTTGTAGTACATATAGATTCTCGATGTATCTCTCTATATTAATATAGTTGCCTCCGTTGAGAATACATAAATATCGTGGGCAGGGAACAGGGTGTGTCCTGGACGAAAGGATGAAGGTTCGTAAACCGGGCAAAGACCTGCCGGACATCCCGGGGGATTTCCCCGGGATGATTATACCAGCCCCGTCAGGGTTGCAAGGATCTGCTGTGCGGTGACCGGGTCTGCGATCTCTGCCAGCACGAGGCCGGCTACCGTGAGAAAGAGCGTCCAGAACACTTTTTTGATCTGTTCGTTCTTCCCGATCATATCCAGGACCGCTTCCGTGTCGGTCTTCACGGCCAGCCGGATCATCTTCGGCATGAACACAAACAGCGGCAGGAAGACGATTACCGTACCGATTACTGCAAGCGGGGCGGTTGTCTTTGCTGCGAATGCTATCCCGGCCGGCGCCGCGATGGTTGCAGCCATCAGGGCGGCCATCATGACCTCGCCGAGCCAGAACCAGCTCTTCTTCTCCGTGATGCCGGCCTGCTCCTCCCCGCTGAGATCGTTTGTGTCGAATCCCCCGAATGCATGAAGGAGCCCGCACCGGAACGCGGTGAGGGATGACGCAGCGAGTGGGCCGGGTTGTTCCGGTACGCCAGGGCCGCTCATTCCCGGTCGCTGCTCCCGTCCGCTGTAATGGCGAACTCGAACACGGGACTTACATACCCGCCATTTGCCGGGCTGAAGTCCCGGGCAAGTCCTGTCCGTTTTCTTCTCGCGGTCCGGATCCTGACCGTGTGGATGCCCGGGGCACGCGGGTACACCCTCCGCCCGGTGGTGTCCCGCATCTCACGGTACGGCGGGACCTCGAACCAGTCCGGCCAGAACCGGACTCCCCGCGGGATATCAGTGCCCCGCATCAGGTCATCCAGCCGCAGGGGATCCATGTTGTCGTAGATGACGTCAACGATCAGGTTCGCTTCATCCTGGTTTTCATCGAGGTCGAGCTCGTAGAAGACCGGGTTGCGGCGTACCTCATCGAGCGTAAGCGGGGTCTCTTTAGTGAGCGGTTCAAGGCCGCTGAATGTTCCGCGATAGAGACCGGTCACGGTTGCGACCGGTGCCCTTTCAGTTTCCATGGGATGCCTCCATTACGTGCCGGTGCTCATCCCGGAGTTTTTTGAACTCCTCCACGACCTCGTCATACCTGCCGATCTTCTGGTGGATGACGAAGAGCAGGGGATAGATCGGGAGCACGGTCCCGAGGATCATGCTGATAATTTCAGTTTCCATTGTGTGTAACTCCTAAATACCGGCAGCCGGAAAAGGGGAATTCCCTCCCCCTCTGCCGGAAACTGAATATCTTGCCCTTCAGGTCCTGATGGACACTCAGGCAGTCGAAGGTCGGCTGATGCCTCCCTTCTCCGCTTTCAGGTCCTGATGGACACTCAGGCTAATGCCGCCACCGTGTCGGCCCAGGTCTCAAGCTTTGTCCGGATCGCGTCGTCCGAGTACGAGGTGAGGCTCACGCTCTTCCGGCCGAAGGTGACCATGTAGATCTCCCCGTTCGGGTCGCGGCACTTCAGGGTCGTTGCGAAGCTCTCGTTCTCGCTGTCCCGGACTGCCTCACCCCCGTGGGATGTGACAAAGGCCGTGTCCGCGAGGAGTGCGGTGGGGCCGGCATTGAACCCGGCGATCGTGTTGAACTTTAGCGAGTCGCTGCCAACAGTCTTCGCGTCGTCGTCCTGGTACACGATCTTTGCCACGTAGGTCTCCTTGGTCTTCTCCACCGGCTGGTGGGTCACACCGCTCTCCGTGTAGGCAACGCAGCCGAACGGGTTGTCCGTGATGACGGACTGGACGATGGTGTTGAATGTCGATACATCTGCGATCGGGCTCGCGAGTTCGCGGACCGCGGTCTTTACGGTTGTTTTCTGTACGAAATCTGCCATAGTTTTTCTCCATGTTTTTTCTCTGGTGTCTCGGGGGCCCCTTTGACAGATTAGTATAGAACGTATAGAGGGATGGGCTTTGATTATGAAATGAAATTTCCGGAAAACGGGGAATTTTGAAAGAGTGATTTGAGAAATGGGGTTTGAAATAGGCGCAGTTTAGAAGGAACAAAAATGTTCCTGAAAAGGAGGCGATTTTGGAGGATTCGGAGATGACACCGCACGATGGTTTTTATTTGAAGGGAATGAAAATTTTCCCCGATCGTTAATTACTGTTCATTTTCACACCGCGTCTGCCATAACATTCTTAGATACCTATTCCAAATACATTGTAGCGATGCAGAAAAACAGGCTGAGCTACGAAGATGAGGAACTGTTCCGAAAGAAGCTTATTACGCTTCTCCTGAGCGGAGCTGACAAACCGATCATATCAAAAGTCAACTTCCAGAAAGAGCTCTTCCTGCTCATCCGGGCGATGCCCCAGTTCGATTCCCTCTTCGATTTTATACCTCACCGGCTTGGACCATATTCAAACAGTGCAGAGCATATCATTGAGAATAATCCGGAACTTTTTGTTGCTGACAGGAAAGGCATCTATCTTTCTGACGAAGGGAAAGAGTTTAGTTCGTCCGTAAGCAGAGAGATGCGGCCGGAAAATTTTGATCGCCTTTTCCAGTCAATCCAATTTATCCGGTCGATCTATGACAACCTGACCGACGATGAGTTCATGTTTCTCGTGTACATGACCTATGGATATACGGAAAAATCAGACAGGTTCGAAGATTTGCTGAAACGAAAAAAACAACTTTCAGACAGCCTTCTGCGGAAAAAGATCATCACTCACCAGCGATATGAAGAACTTTTGAAGGGATAGCGTGAACGTCATCCCCGATGCCTCATTCTTCATTTGCTTCCTTGATGATCTCGAAGATCACATACCGGGTCCAGATCGGATTCGGATTTTAAAGACAATTACCGACACCTTCACAATAGTGGTTGTCCCAGCTGTTGAAAGGGAATCACGATTGGAACGTTTGCCCGATCCGGTAAAAGATCAAATTTTACTGACGAACATACCCTGGAAACAGAGCGATCCATCAGTTGAACTACTCCGGCCACTTCTTGGTAAAGGGGAACACGAAGTAATATCCTGTGCCCATGAACATCTCCTGAAAGGGGACACCATGTTTCTATTCATACTGGACGATGGCTTGGCACGTCATCTGGTGAAGCGGATACTTCCGTTGCTCATGGATCACTTGAAAGGGACGGTGGGATTTCTTGGGCTCTGCGCAATCCGTAAAGTACTTGATAAGGATAAGACAATACATCTCATATCGATTATCGGCAGAAGCAATTTCAGGGTCGATCAGTCAACGATTACTACGGTGATAGCCGGGATCCGTAACCAGTGTGGATGAAATGACAAATTTTTGTGTCCGCCTTCAGGAACAAGACGACGAGACTCTTTTTACCGGAAAACGACTCTCTCTTGGCCCTCTCACGATTTCTACACCCTGCAAACTTCTCGATCTCAACAATTCGCCGACAGCATTTGCATTTCAGGCTCTCGATCAGGTGCATCTCGCCACGGTAGCGATCGCCGAACGAAGCCGTTTTATTCACCAGGAGACGTTCATCCGGGAAGCAGATCATTCCGAAGCCCGGTTTCTCGCCGATTCATATGACGCTTTGAAACGGCCGGGAATCCTTGGCAACAAGCTCATTGTCAATTCGCTTACCCTGACCTTCAACCCATTCACAATCCCTACTCCAGAGGATTATCTCCGGAGTATCCTGCATATTTACCATGAGAGAAGCGATCTCCTGCTCATTCCAAACCTGAAAGTGAAACGTTATAATGAACGGATGATGCCTGAATTCCAAGTGCAGGAAGAAGAATTCACGCGATATGTAGACTTAGCGCACGAGATCCTGAGATTCCGGAACTCGAAACCGATCTTTGTTCCGGTCCCGTTCAAATATGGTGTCCGTAAATTCCAGTCAATTCTTTCAGGCTATCTTGGGAAAGGCTATCGATATTTCTGGCTTGACTTTGAGGGGTCGAGCACAACTTCCAAGGCTGCCCATGTACGGGCATTCCACGATAGTGTCGATACTGAGGGACTTGGGGAAGAAGTTGTCCTTTACGGCTCAAATATCCGGCGCGAAAACAATCCGCACCTCCCGGATCCACGCTGCCCGGCATCTGATTTCCTTACTGCTCCATTAGGCGTTGATATTATCGGTGTTAATCGTGAGCCCCAGAGGGGAGGCGGCGACCCGGGTAATCGCCGGCCATATGTTCCACCACCGCCCGAAGAGAGCATTCCCCATAAAGCCCGGCTTCTTGACCGGGAAGATTACACATACGTGAAATATCCGGCCTATTCACGGAGTCAGGAATTGTTTGGCAAGTATCACGTCTCTGAAGCTTCGATACGGGATTTCCCTAAGTTCTATTCCAACTTCGTGAATACCTTCGAGATTAATGAGGAACTGGCACAGCACCAGACAATCGTCAGGGAAAGCGGATCTCTGTTGGAATATCTCGGGACGAAACCATCGATCAATCCAAAACTGATGAAGGCATTCGAGAAGATCGTGCACGGCGATTTGGGAATGCAGAAAACACTGGATGGTTTCTTCTGATTTTTTTGATGATCCGATAAAACAGGCTTTGTCGGTGCTGTTCCGGCATTCCCCTATATCACCCTGCACCGTCGTAACGACGCTCCCTCTCCGTCGGAGAGGGGGGATTCCATAGTGCCCTTTCCCGGGCAGATCACGTCCCAAACCCCATCTAACCTCCCGATCGCCCGCTCAAAAGGGCCCATTTAAGCACGGTCCGGGACACCGCCATTTTCCGACGTAAAATCGCGAAAACCGGGACAATTCGAGCACGGTAATTGACGCGGTTTTTTACGAATAAGACACGGTTGGCCCCAAAAACGGGTGAAACGGGACTCGATACGGGCCCGGATGGGAAGTACTCTCATCCCATCGGGGATGAGTGTACGAGAAGAACTCATCAGGGTTCTTTGAGATACTCTCAGATAACCCCGTTCTCCGACGGAGACAGGGGCAGAAGGGTGAGTCCATAGACCGACCCTCATATCACCCCGGATCCGGTACTCCCGTTTCCACCCATCGGATCGCCGTTCCTCTTAAGTTCAATAAGACCGGGTCCTGCTATGCGGAAGAACCGGAGTACCCCATGAGGGCTGCAGGCCCAAAGTTCCAGGGACCGGCACAACCCCGGCGGGACAAGCTTGAGTCGGGCGATCGGTTCGCGGCATTCCATCTCCATCTCCGCGACCGACCCATGAAGCCGCCGGCACCGCTTCAACTGGACTATGGCCGTGTACCCTTCCGCATGGATCACAAAATGGCAAACACTGCCCCGCCCCCGCTGACAAAGAGTGACGAAACCCCGGGCCCATGCCACGGGCAGGGCGACATCGATCGCCCGTCCCGGCTGCCGTCCTTTCATGATCCCGCTCCACTCTGTTCCGGCACGCGGGCCCGGAGCTCGCACCTGACCGGCCGCAATTCCCGCTTCACGCTCCGCGTCCGGATGCTCACGGCATACACATGCATGAAGGTTTTCTTGACCGTCACCCGCTCCAGCTCCTCGCCATGCATACGGATCCCGTTCTGGATCACGTGCGGGATGAGAAAGAGAGGAACATCGGGCATCACGACCGCAGCCCTGCGGGGCATGTTACTTCCTTTTCTCACCTTCGAGCCAGCATATCCTCTGCTCGAGCCGGTTGAGCTTCCTGTTGATATAGGCTGCATCCCGCTCCAGGTTATTGCTGAACCAGGCAACCAGCTCACCGATATTCTTCTCGGCGAGAGCTGACGTGGACAGGATGTCTGCGGTCTCATCCCGGGTCCCGGGCCTTTCCCGTTCAGCGGGTATCATTCGACCCGGGAAGAAATGTTTCCCGGTATAGTCGTCTCTTTTCCTGCCGGAAATACCGGCTTCGTTCCTGATGTATGTGGATTCTATGCTAACACTTCCTTTATTATCAGCCCGGGCACGGGAAAAATTTTCATAAAAATTTACGATCATTATCGCATGCTTTCGGGCGGACCGGGTCCACCACAGTTCGTCAGTGTGGTGGACCCAGCCATTTCTCTTCGGGACAACCCCCGGCTGTCCACATTCTGTAATAGACCATACCATCATAAACGATTTCTGTCCACAGTCTCTACACGTCCGGGCGCCGGGAAGAACGTGTTGATGGTGTGGACAGAAAAGGTAAATAACCCTATATTCAATGCCAATCCGGTGAATACCATGTCAGTATACCGGAACGCATTAATAATTCTCATCGGTGCCGCGCTGTTGCTTGCACCGGTCGTTTCTGCACAGCAGAACGGTACATTCAATCTCCGGATCCTGTTGAGCAGAACTGGTTCGGGTGAATAATTTTTGTCCCCTTCGGGTAGGTAATAGTGAATTCGCTGTCAGGAATTCCTGTATTGGTTGTAAAATTTTTCACTTCAAAGGAATTTTTCAGGTTTCCGGCAGAGTCACGCGCCTGAATCCTGGTGACGAGCCATGACTCGCGGTCGATCCAGATGCGGACACTCCCGTTTATGCCCTCGTCGAAATAATTACCAGGGCCGGAGTTTATGGCATCGATACGATATGCGTCCCGCCCGTTCACCGCTTCAACACCCGAGTCTGACAATGTATAATCTCCGGAAAACAGCACCGGGAACGCGAGCCTGTTGGGGTCTGATATCGGGGGGAAACATGTTTCGGGTTCATGTATCGGAAGGATATCTGCTGTATGTGATGCCGGTTCGAACCGGGTATAGGTGAGGTTCTGTACAGCCACCGTCCAGGTCCGTCCGCCGGGACCAGTCTCGTGCTTTATGAGGTACTGGTATGGCCTTTTATAACGGATTTCAAGATCCTGTGAACTTCCGGAGGAAAAAACCCGGACTGCCTCCATCGAGTAATCATTGATCGCGCTGATGTTCGACTTATAACCGGATACTGTTCCGTCTGCGGGCCGGGGAGTACCGGTACAGCCGGTAAATACCACGACAGTTATGAACAGGAGAATGACCACCCCTCCAATAATAACTATTCTTGATTCTTGTTTCATGGTATTCAACACCTGTCAGACTCTGCTGTGAAGGGGGTGTCTGGTCCGGACTTTCATGATAACCTCACCCGTAATCCGGTAACAACAATTTCAACAGCAAGGAGAACAACACCCCAGGTTATCCGCCATTTCCTGCCGGTGCACGTCGTTTTTCCCAAATATAAAGAATACCGATGGAAAGAAGACCAACGAGCACAAGTCCCAAAAAGGCGGGAATAACAGGATCCCCCAGTACCAGATAACGCAGAAGGATGATCATGGATACGATGAGAAAGAATGCAACCCATCGCACGAGAGTAACACGGTACCTGCCGCATTCGACAAAGATGATGCGGACTAAAAGTATGCCGATGATGACAAGGGCGAGAGGCCAGAAGATCTGGTTGATGGAAAATGCCAGGGATGCATAGAGATAGATCAGGAAAATCGCGGCAGCAAGGATGGCATCGACCGCCGTTCCGGCAACGGATCTTCCCTGCTTTGGATTGTTATCTTCGTGATCATCCAGCTAGAGGGCATGACGAAGGATATTTGTGATCGTGGGGTCGGTTAATTTTTCCATGCGCCGGTATCGCACCATGACGAGGAAGTGCACTGCAGTGGGGACCAGTGCCAGGAGAAATGTTGTGTACAGAGGTAGTGGAAGGCTGCCACTCAGAATAAGAACGCCGATAATCAGGAACGATACGAAATACACGGCAACAGAACGCCATAATTCTTCTTTGAAGATATAATCGATTTTCATATATACACCTCATATGCGCCATCGGGAATAGTAAATGTAAATTCATTATCATTTGTAATACAATTTATCGAGTACTTGGGATATTCCAGGGTTACTGCCTGATAGTTCCCCCTATAACTTATTACTTTGGCTCTGTTGAAAACCTCAATTTTTATGGATGTTAGCGGCTGCCGGCAGAACATGATAAAGAATTGCAGCGATACCTGCACCCAGTACGCAGTTCGCTGCAATCGATACCGGTGTCTGCGGGAGAAGGTCGGGTTGTTTGAAAATTCCCGCAGAGAATACGATATCGATAATAGCGACCAGCAGCACCGTTCCCCATGTAACACCAAAAACAAATAGATTACGCAGTTCTGGATTGATCTTCGACAGCGTGCGGAGTGCAGGGACGAGCGCGATCAGTGCCATGAAGACCAGCGGGAACACCCAGACCGGGACATACTGGCCCACATCCGGCCCCATTGCGCCGAAATATGAACCGACAATCTCGCTTGCTATTGCAAGGCAGGTTATACCTACGACCATAATGCCCGGATTGATCCATTTCAGATATTTTACGATCACGAGCGCGGCTATCACAGCATACAAGGCAACGCCCGTCTGGTAGGTCAAGAGAATTGCCGCGGCGGTCACTGCGCCAGTAAGGATGATCCGCATGGGCCATGATGCAACATGGTCGAAGATCTCCCGTATAACAAGGAAATAGCCGAAGATTGCCGTTGCTATGGCAACCGTTGCGATGAAAGGCGAGATTGCCAGGATCCATCCAGGCATGCTGATGTTGCTGCCCGGCGTCATTAAAACAGAATCGAAATATGAATAATAGAGGACGGTTGTCGCGGTGAGGGTACTGAAGAGAAGCAGGGCGTTCCATATTGCGGAAAGCCGTATGCGGGGGACAACGAACCATGCCGGGACGAGCGCCCCCAGCAGGATTGCGGCATACCCCAGGATCCTGGAGAGATCGTTCCGGAACCCGAACCAGGTTCCGTATGGTCCCCCGGGGATGAAAAGTTCGGGGTACCAGGTGCTCATGTATGTCTGGACGAGATAGGCTGCCGCGGAACAGGCCAGTCCCGCTGCGATGAGGGCCAGCACCGGGTAGTTCCGTGATGTCCTGTGCGAGATAAGAACGAAGAGGCCCGTTGCAAGCAGTACACCGGCCAGAAAAATATCATAATCGAAAACAAACGACACAGCGGGAGTTGCGATGATGCTCAATGGATTGCGTCCGATGAGGGAATAGATGAGTGAATACATGGTATCAGGTTTCCAGGTGGTCCGATCCAGGTGCAGGGAAAAAATAAAAGCCGGGGTCCGGCTCAAGGCTGGACATACACGGGATACGTGGATACCCAGTTATTGAACGTGATGTACCGGGACTCTGCCGTCGACCAGCCGTCATTGATCTCAAGTGCATCAAATGCTCCGTCAGCCCACCCGATAACAGCAACTGAATGGTCACCATATGCGGTCGAGCCGCCTATTGCTGTACCGGCTCCATGCATGGCAAGATGTATGGGGCGATCTGCCGTAACCTCGGATTTAACTTCAGAAAACAAAAAACTGTTGGTATCCGGTACGGCATTAAAAGAATACCCGTGATCCTGACTTACGCTTTCAATACCCGGTTCAATCCAGGTATCATAGGTCCCGGTAATCGGGTCGGTCCCCATTGCAGAATACAATTCGAGGATCAGGGTATCCCCATCTGACGGGAAATTCGTATATCCTTCGCTTCGCCAGTAGGAAAGAATCATTCCCGATGCTGTCGGGGCACAGGAATTGGGATATCCTGAAGGCTGGTCGTAAAGGGGAACCCAATAGATTGTATCGGTTCCGAGAGTTGATTTAGGCGTCACAACAACACCCATATCCAGAAGCCCGATCTTTTTATCAACGGTAGCCCAGGCATCCTTGACGGAAATTGCATCTGATCCGGAGTTTACTTCGTGAACTACGGCAGAATCATTGTTTTTCAGATCAACAATTGCCTTATTATAAAGATCAATCGTCAGATCTCCCTTTGCATTTTTCATCGAATCGGTGAATGGATATTGGGCATAATAGAATGTCGAACCCTGGTAGAGGTATCTTACAGGCCCCAGAGTATAGGAATTTTTTTCTGCCTCTTTTCCTGCAAGGAGTTTTGCTGATTCTTTGGCATTTCCCGGCAGGAGTTCACCCTTTCCGAATTCAAGGATCGGATAGTTTTCTTTCATCCCGGAAACCAGGATAAATCCAAGGTTCTTCCCATCTTTTACAACAGAGAATGAATAAGCGGAAATATCTCCTGCGGTATCAAAGAATGTCAGATCGTATTCGACACCGGCTCCACTCCATTCCGAAAAAGCAGGAAGACCTGCAGCCATTTCCGTGAGGTGCAGTTGCGCCACCTTCGTGGCATAGTCCAACGTTACAGGAGTTTTATCGACTTGCACCTTCCCGGGACTATCCGCGCTCACCATCGGTACCATCGCCATCGCTGCCAGCAGCAGTGCCAGCAGGACGACAACTGTTTTGTGTATGTTCATTCTTTTTCCTCCGTTTTTCCATGCGCTTTGCTCGCAGGCACAAGGAAAACCTTCATAGGATCAGAAGATAACAATCTCATGCCTACGGGTAGGACCGGGTTCATTACGTGTGCATACGGTGGTGAACCCGTCCTTTCTTTTGGGTTTCTCTTGGGACAACCTCCGGCTGTCCACACCTTGCAATAGACCATTCTTTTATAAACGATTTCTGTCCAGAGTCTCTACACGTCCGGACGTTTGGTGAGAACGTGTTGATGGTGTGGACAGAAAATGTACATGGCTATGACGGCAGTGGATATCAGAGGGGCAAGATGGGAATTACAATCCGGGACCGCGGCTGTCCGGAAAAAAGGGGGGAAAGGTCACGACCAGAACTCCCACCCGGCACATACCAGGAAAACTAAATCGGGCGAAATCAAAATTTTGTACTGTTTTATCTCGGAAAATTTCATAATCCATTATCTCTTATCAACGAAATTTCATTGCATGTTCAACCGATACTATTTTTCGACATGGAAACCGGTGTAACTCTTCCTATCGTAACAGTGGCGATAGTTCACACTCATTTCCTCGGGGGCGGGAGATTTTGATGCTTCCCACCGAAATCCGGAAGGCATCCAACGGTAAAATACCGTCCGTTATATTCGTATACCGATGATTGCCGCGGATTACACATCGGATCAGGACTGTGATTACAGGTTAAATTCCGGAAATCATCAAACTGACGCTGGAAATCAATAAAATCTCCAATAAACCTATGACCATCCCGCCATTTTTTAGAGAGTTTACTTTCATCTGCCATTTGTTTTTGATATTCCGGGAAAGGTTCCAGGTCATCGGAACTCAGATGAACAATCGTGGCATTTGGATCCACGAAATCCGGATGCACTTCCTCGATAATGCAATAATCATAATGAAGTGATTCAGTCGTTGATGATGGCACGGGACTTTGCCCGGGAATGGGCTGAAGATCTTGTTGCGGTGGTTTTTGGAGTTCTTCCGGCTGAGAGTACGCAATATAAATAATAACGCTCCCGGCTAATACCAGGAAAATAAGAGCGAGTGAAATCACAATTTTGTACTGTTTTATCTCGGAAAATTTCATAAATTAATCACTCCTTTTGTTTTGATCGCAACCGACCCGGATTATCCTATCCGGCACGAATATATTCGTGACGGATAATCCATATGCTGTTGCACTTGCTATGGTACAGGTGTAGGATGCCCTCTCCCGAAATCCGGAAAGCACCTAACCGTGAAATATCGTCCGTTATATTCATATATTGACGATTTCCGCGGATCACACATCGGATCAGGACTGTATTTACAGGTTAATTTTTGGAAATCCGAAAACTGGTGCTGGAAATCTTTAAAACCTGCAATAGATCTGTGACCATCCCGCCATTTTTTAGAGAGTTTACTTTCATCAGCCATTCGCTTTTGATATTCCGGGAAAGGTTCCAAGTCATCGGAACTCAGATGAACGATCGTGGCATTGGGATCCACGAAATCCGGAATCACTTTCAGGAAATCCGGATGCGCTTCCCCGATAAAGCAATAATCATAATGAGGTGATTCAGTCGTTGATAATGGCACGGGACTTTGCCCGGGAGTGGGCTGAAGATCTTGTTGAGGTGGTTTTTGGAGTTCTTCCGGTTGAGAGTACGCAATATAAATAATAACGCTCCCGGCTAATACCAGGAAAATAAGTGCGAGCGAAATCACAATTTTGTACTGTTTGATATCGGAAAATTTCATAAATTAATCACTTTTTTCCTATCAGCCATTACAGCTCATCAATGGTCAGGAAAATTTGGGAATGATAGTTGTTTGTCATCTTCACATCAGTCCAATGAGAAAAAATGGTCAGCCCTTGAACAGCAAATCGATCAGGGTAAAGAAAATATTCCGGATGAAAATGCAATACATCACGAATCCCACAAGAAGGATTCCCATGGATAGAGCTCTCCTGTGAGTATAAAGAGACACTCCTACTGAAATGACACTCAGGAGAACGCTGTACAATAAGATGGATATCAGATAGCCGGGAGTTGTTACCAGAATGAAAGGTACTGGTGAGAGGATTATATCGGCAATTACTCTGAAAAAGCCCGTGGCAAGGATGATAACGACGACTCCAGTAACCGGGGGAATGTTCCGAAAACTACAGGCAATGATAATCAGGGGAAGGATGTTCGTGCAGAATATTACGAGAACATATACAAAAACAAATGGAATCTTCCATGAATTGAGAAGGGTTCCTAAAAGAGGTGAGATAACAAAACAGCAGAATAATGCAAAACCCGAAATGAGCAATAATCTTGACTGATCATACGGGAAAATTTTTTTCAGGTATGTCATTATTTTCACTTTCTCCTAAAAAAAAAGATTTGGTTAAATATAATAAACATGTCCGTCCCCGTTAAAGTATCCGCTCATGGCATTGCTGAAATTCGTGGAATATGCGGTCATTTCACCGGACAAGGTTGAATAGAGCTCACTTTCTCCAGAGTCAAAACCATCGCTCAGGATAATGTGATCGTTTCCATTCCAGTACTCATAATGGCATTCACCATAGGACCACCATTTCTGGTAATTTGATTCATACAACCCGGGATGAATGAGAACATGGTACCTGTATGCCAGAGGATTTCCGTTTTCAACCTGATAATAGGTTGAAACAGTATGCCATGATATTGAATTCAATGATGATCCGGAAAGTCCTCCTTCCGAGTCACCAAGTGCATTGCCCCACCCATTATCTAACAGGTAGGATAACAGGGAATACTGTGATTTGCCAATGGATACGAATGTTATCGGGTTGGCATTCGGGTCAGATGTTGACTGGATCTGTGACTCCCACGGCCAGATAAAGATATCAGCGCCCCAGATCTGCAGGATTGTTATTGTCGCTGGCGCCTTTAGATCTTTTTGAGCACTTTTCTGCTTCTCATAAGCGGTAATTAACGAGGTATATTTTTCATTCATCGTTTTCATTGCCGCTTCACGATCACTCTGCGCTGCCAGGAATTCGATGTATTCCTTGTTATTCGAAATGAATTTTTCCCTCGTTATGGGAGTATCATACTTTTGAGAATCAATCGAATGTACGATCGTATCATTAGGCTGTAAAGTAATCCCGGTTGCAGGAGTGACCTGATTATTCGGTTCTGTTGACTGAGTATATGAATTCTCAGCACTCACCATCGGTACCATCGCCATCGCTGCCAGCAGCAGTGCAAGCAGGACGACAACTGTTTTGTGTATGTTCATTCTTTTTCCTCCGTTTTTCCATACGCTTTTCTCGAAGGCACGGGAAAATCTTCATAGGATCAGAAGATAACAATCTCATGCCTACGGGCAGGACCGGGTTCATTACGTGTGCATACGGTGGTGAACCCGCCCTTTCTTTTGTGGAACATCCCCGGCTGTCCACAACTTGCAATACACCAGACGCTCATAAACGATTTCTGTCCAGAGTCTCTACACGTCCTGGCGCCGGGAAGAACGTGTATCTGGTGTGGACAGAAAATGTACAAGGTTATGACGGCAATGGATATCAGAGGGGCAAGGAAGAAAGAAATTTTTCATGGTTTTTTAAAAATTCAAATGACACACACATTTGCCATACCCGATCGGTGATCTTCTTTTAGTCAATTCAATCCACGGAAGAGAATGAATAACCAGAGTCCAACAAATAATGCTGCAATAATTAATTCCCGGAGAACACCCCGCGCTGTTAGGTATCCTGCGCCACCCGAACAGGCAGTCAATTAAAAAAGGTCAATGGGTTTTTATCCATCGTTCAACAGGGGGAGCAATCATGATTGCAATGACGATGATTGCAGCAATAACTATTCCCAAAACCCACTGCAGAGTCACAAATGTGTAAAGAACAATGATTATTCCTAGAACCAGTAACAGGATAAGATGATTACGTTCCATGATAGTCCTCAACAAATAATGCTGGAAAAATTCATACATCAATCACTTCTTTTGTTTGATCGCAACCGACCCGGATTATCCTATCCGGTACGAATGTATTTGTGACGGATAATCCATATGCAGTTACACTTACTATGGTAATGGAGGAGGAGCCTCTCCACCGAAATCCGAAAGACATCCGACCGTGAAATATCGTCCGTTATATTCGTATACCGATGACATCCGCGGATCACACATCGGATCAGGACTGTATTTACAGATTAAATTCCGGAAATCATCAAACTGGCGCTGGTAATCAATAAAATCTCCAATAAACCTATGGCCATCCCGCCATTTTTTAGAGAGTTTACTTTCATCTGCCATTTGTTTTTGATATTCCGGGAAAGGTTCCAGGTCATCGGAACTCAGATGAACAATCGTGGCATTTGGATCCACGAAATGCGGAATCAATTTCAGGAAATCCGGATGCACTTCCTCGATAATGCAATAATCGTAATGAAGTCGTTCAGTCGATGATGGCACGGGACTTTGCCCGGGAATGGGCTGAAGATCCTGTTGCGGGGGTTTTTGGAGTTCTTCCGGCTGAGAGTACGCAATATAAATAATAACGCTCCCGGCACATACCAGGAAAATAAGAGCGAGCGAAATCACAATTTTGTACTGTTTGATATCGGAAAATTTCATAAATTATTCACCCCTTTGTGATCCTTTTGGCTAATCACATCAATAAATAAAATCGCTAATATCATTTTAACACCATGCCCGGTTTTACATAATATGCGTTGTGTTCTGTGATTAAAAAAAAAGATTTTTCAGGCCGAACTCGACGATAAATACGATACGGTACCGATATTATCGGAGTTTGCACCACTCCTGAACCAATAAATGTCTACGAAATTCTCCCCTGTTATTGCAGATGAATATTCCCAGACATCCACGGGTTTTCTCCATGACGATAAAGTTGCATCATGGGCCCATTCATCTATAGGACGCGTTTCAGCATCAAACGTATCCGTTATCGGGCTGGTCATCTGGTGAAACTCAGAAGAACCAGCGAATTCAGTAAATGTGGTACTCGGATTATCCTGATCGTTGTACACGTATTGATCATACCATATGAGGGTAGCCATATTCTGGAACGTAATATAATACCTCCCGCCAGAAATCTGGACGTGATATCCATATGAGTCGGGGAATGTCCCGGGAGTCAAGGTAATGATTCCCTCTCCGGAATCTTCCCAAGTCCCTATAGGTATCGGGGCAGAGGAATTATTGTCATACACTGCAGGGAAAAATGTTACCTTTGGATAAGTAACGTTGGTATGTTTATCGTAATTTACTACGATCTCAATTGCATCCTGCCGACCACTGTTAAGATAATATTCCCTTTCCTGAGGAGCCCAGAAATCGTCGCTATTTCCTGAAATCGACCAGGATTCCGGTGTAATCTGTCCGATAAGGTAGTCATAGGTATCTGCCTCATACATCCGGTCGAAAAATATCCATTCATTATGCCAGGTATCTGGGTTTTGAGGGTGTTTCAAGATGAAATTAGATCCGCTTCTGTCTGTGCTTTGGGTTACTTTCTTCATATTAACAGAAGGTGATACATTAGTCTTCTCTGCCAAAATGGGATCATCACTGAAATCTATCGCCAGTGCGTTACCATCGTCCCGGATGTTGGAATCGAGATCTGCGAGATTTTTGTAATATCTGCTGAAGTACGATGCCGGAAGAGCGATGATACCGTCTTTGGATGTTTCGATAAACCGATCATACATAACTTTTGGCATTCGCACAAGGACAATCGTGTCATCCAGATTGATGTCATTCTCAATAAACCGGTTCTGGTACTCTTTGGACTCAGTGAACTGCGTGTTAAGGTTCAGATAAGAAATTGGAATGCTGATAATTCCCGCTTGTTTATCCTGAGTAAATTTGTCAAGGGTATTTACAGAGAGAATGATATTGATCATTTCTGATTCAGGCAATGGGGTTGCCGGCTTGGAATCCCTGAAATACTCCGGAGGAATGTGATGCTCCGGTGGCAGGGTAAATTTACTATCGTTAATGGCATTTTGTTCGCTCAAACGCTGTTCATCAGCCGCGCTCACGCACGGCACCATCGCCATCGCTGCCAGCAGCAGTGCCAGCAGGACGACAACTGTTTTGTGTAGGTTCATTCTTTTTCCTCCATTTTTCCATACGCTTTTCTCGAAGGCACGGGAAAATCTTCATAGGATCAGAAGATAACAATCTCATGCCTACGGGCAGGACCGGGTTCATTACGTGTGCATACGGTGGTGAACCCGCCCTTTCTTTTGTGGAACATCCCCGGCTGTCCACAACTTGCAATACACCAGACGCTCATAAACGATTTCTGTCCAGAGTCTCTACACGTCCGGATGTTTGGTGAGAACGTGTAGCTGGTGTGGAACAGAAAATGTACATTGCAATGACGGCAGTGGATATCAGAGGGGCAAGACGGGAATTAAACTCCTTCTATCGTAACAGGGGCGATAGTTCACACTCATTTCCTCGGGGGCGGGAGATTTTGATGCCCACTCCCGAAATCCGGAAAGCATCTAACCGTGAAATACCGTCTGTTATACTCATATAACGACGATTTCCGCGGATTACATATCGGATCAGGACTCTGTTTACAGGTTAAATTCCGGAAATCCGAAAACTGGCGCTGGTAATCATGAAAATCTCCAATAAATCTGTGACCATCCTGCCATTTTTTAGAGAGTTTACTTTCATCTGCCATTTGTTTTTGATATTTCGGGAAAGGTTCCAGGTCATCGGAACTCAGATGAACAATCGTGGCATTGGGATCCAAGAAATCCGGATGCATTTCCTCGATAATGCAATAATCATAATGAAGTGATTCAGTCGATGATGGCACGGGGCTTTGCCCGGGAATGGACAGAAGATCCTGTTGCGGGGGTTTTTGGAGTTCTTCCGGTTGAGAGTACGCAATATAAATAATAACGCTCCCGGCACATACCAGGAAAATAAGAGCGAGCGAAATCACAATTTTGTACTGTTTGATATCGGAAAATTTCATAACAAACACGGTTTCTTCCTGTCAGTCATTACAGCTCATCAATGGTCAGGAAAATTTGGGAATGATAGTTGTTTGTCATCTTCACATCAGTCCAATGAGAAAAAATGGTCAGCCCTTGAACAGCAAATCGATCATGGTAAAGAAAATATTCCGGATGAAAATGCAATACATGACGAATCCCACAAGAATGATTCCCATGGATAGAACTCTCCTATGAGTATAAAGAGACACTCCAACTGAAATGACACTCAGGAGACCGCTGTACAATATGATAGATATTTGATAGCCGGGAGTTGTAACCAGAATGAAAGGTACTGGTGAGAGGATTATATCGGCAATTACTCTGAAAAAGCCCGTGGCAAGGATAATAACGATGACTCCTGTAACCGGGGGAATGTTCCGAAAACTACAGGCAATGATAATCAGGGGAAGGATGTTCGTGCAGAATATTACAAGAATGTATACAAAAACAAATGGGATCTTCCATGAATTGAGAAGGGTTCCTAAAAGAGGTGAGATAACAAAACAGCAGAATAATGCAAAACCCGAAATGAGCAATAACCTGGACTGATCATAGGGGAAAATTTTTTTCAAGTATGTCATTATTTTCACTTTCTCCTGGGACAACCTCCGGCTGTTCACAACTTGCAATAGACTATCCCCTCATAAACGATTTCTGTCCAGAGTCTCTACATGTCCGGACGCCGGGGAATGCGTGTAGATGGAGTGGATAAAAAAAGGTAAGTGCCGGATTGTAAAACCGCTCCGCGATACTTTAACGGTATTCAGCACGGATGCTCGCTCGGGAAAAATAAGTGTTTCAGGGAATAATTCAGTTAATTCCTGAGAGAAAAACGATGGCCCACAGGCCCGCGAGGGCAGCTGCTATGATGAATGCTCTTTTTTCCCGCTTTGCAGCAAAATATCCTTCAAGTCCTCCGATAGAACAAAGTGCAACAATAGAGAGAGCGGACCGGACAAGGTAATTTGTATCCTGAGCACTTATCCCGAAAAAGATTCGTGGAATGGTTATCGTCAACAGGAAAGGCAACACTCCGATAAGTACTGCACCGGTTGTGTCCTTCGTCTGCCAGCCGTATGCAACAGGGGCGATGATAGTTGCCAGCAACGCAATAATGGAGAACACTCCCCACGGGGCGGAACCCCATCCCTCTCCTCGCAGGGAAATTACCAGCACCGGAATCAGCCAGAGAATTATAATGACAGCGGATATCAGGAGGGCAGGAAAAAAAGAGAAAGATTTTTGAGATTTCAGTGCTTCCGATGACATGTCTGGTTATTAGTATTCAATGTATGCAGCATATGCGTTACTGAATGGACTGGAGACTGAGTTCCCAAGGTAGATATCATCCGAGTAAACATCCCAGAGCGTGTCATCCGGATCCTGGTAAAATGCAGAAATCCGGTCTTCGGCAACTTCAAGGCCTACGACAGTATGGATAGGTCCCCATGAATCTTCATGAGCTGCTCCAACAATCTCACCGGAATTCAATTGCCATAACCGAATATGATCTCCACCAAGGAGCCGGAGAGGATCTACAGCAACACCATCATCGGCTTTCCAGCTTCCATCATAGATATAGTAGGTATACTCTACTATATCATCCCACCATCCTTTCTCTGTCATTTCAGTCTTAATGGTGGAGAGAGATGCACCGGACCAGATCATATTGATCGGTTCAGTCAGCTGGTGGTAGACACCTCCGGAATATTCATAAATCCAGGTCGGATACCCTGACAAAAGCATCGGGGGATCGTTTGCTGCAGTAAATACTTCACGAACATTTTTACTGCTTTTTTCAGCTTTATCCGCAGCAAGCCCCAGTTTTTCAGCATCTTCTGAGGATACTTTCAGCTCGTTATGGACAGCGAATTCCTTGATACCAAATCTTTTTGTCAATTCTGTTCCGGTATACACCGTATCGGTTTTTAAAACCCCATCAGAATACACCGAACTGACAGTCTTTGTCACCGAGATGGTGTGATCATCCTGCCATTTTTTCATCTGTTCGAAGCTTGTATCCGCCGCGCTCACCATCGGTACCATCGCCATCCCCGCCAGCAGCAGTGCCAGCAGGACGACAACTGTTTTGTGTATGTTCATTCTTTTTCCTCCATTTTTCCATACGCTCTGCTCGAAAGGCACGGGAAAATCTTCATAGGATCAGAAGATAACAATCTCATGCCTACGGGCAGGACCGGGTTCATTACGTTTGCATACGGTGGTGAACCCGCCCTTTCTTTTGTGGAACATCCCCGGCTGTCCACACCTTGCAATAGACTATCCCCTCATAAACGATTTCTGTCCAGAGTCTCTACACGTCCGGACGTTTGGTGAGAACGTGTAGCTGGTGTGGACAGAAAAGGTAAGTGACCCTGTATTCAATGCGAATCCGGTGAATACCATGTCGGTATACCGGAACGCATTATTCATTCTCATCGGTGCCGCGCTCTTGCTAGCACCGGTCGTATCTGCACAGCAGGCTGATCAGAACCAGACAATCATCGTTGTACCCGGGGATGGCAGCAAATCCCCGGTCTATTCTATCCTTGCTTATGACACGATTGTCCAGGGGGAAACGGATTACTTCACAAAGTATGTACAACCGGGAACATCCCAGCTTACTCTCGATCTCAACTGGGGTAATGCAGCAAATTCACTGTCCCTTTGGGTCAATACCCCGGCCGGATTGTACGGCCCTTATTACGATTCATCGGATGGGATACCCACGAACGGCAGGATCGTGCTTGCGATGTCGGGATCCGGAGGGTCACTGCCTGCCGGAACATGGGAGTTCAGAGTTTATGGTGACAGCGTCAGCAATGTTGAGGATTACACATTTGTTGCATATTAAATAAATGATAAAATTATTCAGGTGACAATACAATAGTTCCAATAAATGGATAACCCGATTCGCAGCTCACTTATCATACTCAGTGTCACCCTTTTTTTTCTCGTGCCGGTTGCAGCATCTGCACTTCCCGGTCATGAGATTATTATCGAACCGGGGTATGATTTTTTGCGGGATGATCCCCCGGATGATGTGGTAAAGATCTCCTTCTGGAAACTTTCACCAAAATCCATGATGTTATTTTCCCTGCTGGCCATTTCGCCAATCCTCGTGTATCCCACCGAGCTGTTCTTCATGATCAGGATCTATTCCCTGCTCGGCATACGGAGACTGACAAAAAAGCATATGCTCGATCATAAAAGCCGGAAAGCAATCTATGAACTTATCCGGAAAAACCCGGGGATCCAGCTCCCTGCGATCATGGATGTTTCCCACCTGAACCGGGGTACGGCCCGGTATCACCTGGCCCGGCTTGAAATAGCCGGAAAAATTACGTATATCACCGTATCCGGCAAAATAATGTATTATGAAAATAACGAGAACTTTTCGAACCTGGAGAAAAAGGTCATCTGGCACCTGAAAAGCGATTCCCGGTCGAAAATTCTTTTCCATCTCCTGGAATCAACTGCCAGTTCGCGTCATGAAATCTCGGATGCGCTGGGTGTTACCGGCCCCACGGTATCATGGCATATGTACCGTCTTATCCATGACGAAATTACCTCCCGGCAGAAGGAGGGAAAATTCACCTGGTACGGGTTGAAACCGGAGGCGGTACCGGTTGTCCGGAAATATTTACCACCCGATAAAATCAACACCCCGGGGATGGTGCGAGGGAGAGCGATGGCCGGGGAGGGGCCGGACTCCGGAGTTCCGGGGATGAGACAGTAGTCCCGACACTGTCGAGACTATTGAGCTGGTCACATTTCCCTGACCTTTCGTGCTGTACGAGCCGTGTGGTTTGTCGGGAAGAGATTGAATAGAGCTCGTTGCTTTTCCTGAGACGTTCGGTTTTAATGTAATTAAAAAAGAATAACGGTTACCCGGACATTCCCGGTACAACTTCAGAAAAATTACGCACGGGTCTTTTTCTTCCCGTGTGCAATAACGGCCGCAAGATATTTCTCAGGATCTTTTTCCAGCCACTGTTTTCTCATCTTTGTGTAGTCGCCGCTTCCCGAATCATAGATCTGGAGGAACCGGACTGCATCGACCGGCCCAAGTACTTTCACCAGTGCAACGATTCCCTGTTTTGTGAATTTCATTCAGTGTCTTTGCTTCCATGTTCGTTCACCTCCATGAGCCAGTCAACGGGATTTTTAACTTCAATAGTTATCTGATGAGCGTGCCTCTTAATAATACTGAAGAAGTACCGTTTCGTCCCGGCCTAGTTTCGTCCCGGCCTAATAATTACCGTACCCGATAATGTTGACCATCCTCACCCGGACTTCCCTGAGATCCTTGTCATCAAGAGTGAAACGGTAATCAGTGAAGAATTCACGGTTGATGGTATAGATCTGTTCGCATTTGACAAGACTATCGTGGCTGAGTTCCCGGTATTTCCCTGCGGATATGCAATGATGCGACTGGATACGCGGCCGCTGGTTTGCCGTATCCCAGAGCGTCGGCCCAACCGAGGTAATGGGAACGCAGACAATTGTCTTATGGCCGGGATTGTCCAGTTTCCGCTGGTTCATGACGATGACGATCCGGTGGGGGTCCTTCATCGAGTTCGCAGACATTCCGGTATGCCCGGTGAGATCGAGAAAAAAGACATCGCCTTCCCTGAGGCCAGGATAGGGCATTTTAGTGTTCACCGCACATCGTGTGGAACTGGAGTGCGATGAGATCGTCAGGAACCGGGTCTCCGTAACTGGAGTCCGCGCCCGAAGTGTGTTCTGGTTTTTTTGCATCCGCAACCGCATCAGCATAATAGATGAACGATTCGAGTTCGTCGTACTCGTACTCGTCAAGTTTAAGATTTTTGACCGGGATGATATCGCCGTTTGCCGCGTCTTTCCAGAGACTGAACCGGTGGGTGAGTTCGCTGATCTCTTCGGTCCTGTGGCTCTGGAGTGAATGAAGAACCGTATTGAACAGCCGGATCTCCTTTTTTGAGAATGCAGACATGTCCGATTTCTGGACCGGGGTATACTGGTAGATGATGCGTTCGGGATCGCAGGGTTCGGTTTTCACGGTGAAATGGGCGTTTGAATTATCCGTAAATGAAAAACCGATGTCCGGGACCGGCCCGTTCGGGAGCCGGATATAGCTGTCTTCGAGTAATGTCTCACCACGGGTATTGTAGATGAACAGGTCTACGAGGAAGACAAATTTCATCAGTTTGGTCCGGCCGATCCGGGGATAGTTCTCGATTGCATATAACAGGGCGTTGAGTTGTTTTTCTGTTTTCATAAATAATTACACCAAATACTCCCTGGCCAGCACATGCGGAGATGTTTTCTTACTCGATCTATCATAATATATCGGATTTGAAATACTTTATGATTGGGATTGCCGCAGAAAAAAATCCTCCGGTGCCGGGGAGGTGGTTACGGCCCCCATGATCGAGACAATAGTTCCTGTACCCGGAGAGTCGGGGTGCGGAAGGATAAGGGGCCGGGTTGGGGGGGTGAAAGTGGGGTCTGATGCACAAACGGGAGCGCACATCTTCGTAAAATCCGGGACGGGTAATTTATGGAAATTTATTAATTTTGAGTGCCATATGTATACATCAGTGAGTTAGTCCTTCCCGAAACGGATGATGCCACCCTGAGGTGGATGGGACAAAGTAGGGAGGGGTTCACTATTCATTTCTGCGGACCTTTGAAATAATTAGCCCCTCATTTTCGCGGATTATACCTCCGAAATGTCAGAAACGGATCCTGGCAGGGTGTCTCCGACGAAGGCTGCTATCCATCCCAGAGAAAATCCAGATAATCGTTATCTTAACAGATTCACATGAGCAGCGTATAGCAGAATGAGGATACAACCCGTAGTAAAAGACGCAACAAAAGCTGCCCGGTCAACGGTAACTCCATGAAATATTCGAATCCCATAGAATGTAATAATCATATATGCACCGATAAGAACCAGTGCAGAAAAGGGAATATGAAACACAGAGGGAATCCAGAGGAACAACACCGGCAGGAATGATGCATAAATTACCGATTTCATGGTTTTTTCAAAATCCGGTTTTCTTTCGATAAATAAAACAAAAAAATGCTCGATAAGACTGACAATGAGAAGGAAAATTATTCCATTATATATGAACAAGAAGACCGTCATCAGTGTCAGTACTATCATACTCCCCACATTCAGAACATCCATCTGGGGATTATGCATATTTTGGATAAGATATGAGAAGTGATACAATAGTGAACCGATGAGAACGATGGCAGAAAATAAATAAAAATCTACCTTTATTGGCTGTTCCTTTATTTTTTCCAAATACCCTGGAAAATGTGAAACGAACAATGCTTTTATTTTCATGAGACTCACGCAAACACTCAAAAAAAATTTAAGGGGTTCCAAAACAACCAAAACCAGATGAAACCCATTCTGATACTGCCCGGCCACCCCCGGGGACTCCCGTTACACTACAGCTTATCCACGCATCTACTGAATGTTTTGGCGGATTGAACAGCAGAAGTGCCCAGATAACATGTGATTCAATATATCCCTTGAGAGATGTTGTCCGGGTTGAATGGGTGAACTCACAACGATCTATTCCAAAATCCTGATTTGAATTGGTGTTATCTACAATGTCAAGTATCTGGCTTCCATCGTACGTAAAAGTTCCCTCCGTAAAAAGATCCGCCCGTTTGTTCGGATCAAACGCAGATACCCAGCTGTCTGTCCTCAGGATATGCGTTTCATAGATCGTTTTAGTACCAAATTCGGACGATCCGATTTCAGATAATGATATCTTGCGAAGCTCGTAACTGGTAGTAGGAGTGGATTTATCAATTGCATTGAGTGCATTATCGGATGAAGCCACTTCAATATCCTTTTTTTCTATTGAGCCTAATACAGTCGCTTTCACTGACTTCGTTACAACCTTTTCGTCTTTCTCCAGCAGAACATAATGGTTCCCATCAAGACCTTTGTATAAAACGACTCTTTCCGATTTTCCTTTCAGGTAACCGATAACTCTCCCGACATCATTTTGTTTTCCCGATTTGCTGATAATGTCGTCAACAGCGTTTTTCGAGGAATCATATGTCTGCCAGGCCGGCCCAGCCGATGGCATGGGTTTTTCAACACCCAGCTCGGCGAATAAGTCAACTTCTGGAGTCTGGTAAGATTGTGATGATTTATTGGATTCGCATCCAGCGGATCCTTCACACGCGCTTACCATCGGTACCATCGCCATCGCTGCCAGCATCAGCGCCAGTAGGATAAACCATGTTTTCGGTGTGTTCATTTTCTTTGCTCCTCGCAGGTTTCCCTGCGCTTTGCCCGACAGCACAAAGAAAACCTCCATTAGATCGGAAGATAGTATTCTCATGCCTGCGGGCGGGACCGGGTTCAACGAAGTTCGTCACTTCGTGAACCAGTCTTTTCTTTTTTTAGACAACCCCCGGCTGTCCACGCGGGGATTTCATTACGGGAGATATAACGATTCTAACGCAGTCATCTACCGGTTCCCCGGCTGGTTGACAACAATGAGATTGCTGGCAACTTCTTACGGGGCCAAGAAAAGCGAAATCCCGGTTTCAGGAATGATCATGCTTGCCCGGGATATTTTTTTACAATTTCCTGTTCCAGTTCTTCAATGGTAGGCAGACTTCCCCGCAACTCCTCCGGAAGCGATGCTGCACTACGAGTACGCCATTCTGATACCCCGATAGGTTTCCCCATGTCACGCAGGGCGTACTCGACCGTCAGGTGTTTTTTGGTTTTGCATAACACCAGACCAATCGAAGGATGATCTCCTGGCTGGCGCATCCGGTCATCGACAACCGAGAGATAGAAATTCATTTTACCGGCATGTTCCGGAGAGAACTCTTCCATCTTGAGATCGATCACGACAAAACACCGGAGTTTCAGGTGGTAGAAAAGGAGGTCGATGTAATACTCGCTCCCCTCAACTTCAAGCAGGAATTGTCGCCCTACAAAAGAGAATCCTACTCCCAGTTCGAGAAGAAATTTCTGGATATGATCCATGAGCCCCTGTTCCAGATCCCGCTCCCGTGCTGATGCACCAAGTGTCAGGAAACTGAAGATATAGGGATCCTTGAATGTCTGAAGCGCGAGGTCTGACTGCGGTGCAGGAAGCGTATCCGGAAAGTTCGTGAGCGCCTTTCCCTGTCGCGAGTAGAGATCTGAATCGATCTGGTGCTGGAGAATTGCACGCGACCAGCTATGACCGACTGCCATCCTGGCATACCATATCCTCCGGACAGGATCTTTTACTTTTTCAATGAGGATCACATTGTGGCCCCATGGAATATGCAGGATTGCTTCAGGCAGCGGGCAGCTGGTTTGTCCCACAGCCTGTGGGACAATTGGAACCGGGGGGTACGCTTGAAAAAATGCACGCATACGGTAGAGATTTGTCCGGGAAAATCCTCCGGCGCCGGGAAATTCCCCCTGGAGGTCCCGGGCGAGCGTATCAATGATCTTCGTGCCCCACCCCGCGACATCCTGTTTTTCCACAAGATCGCGTCCTATCTGCCAGTAGAGGATGATCAATTCCCGGTTAACGGATACGACAGCGTTTACCTGTGCTGACCGGATCCGGTTTTTCAGCGAGGCGATAAATTCCGGGTAATCGGGAGGGAGTTTTTGGTTATCGGGAGTGATTGTGATCCTGCGGTTCATCGGCCTGCCTCATTTGTACCCGGAGTGTAGTGAGTTATGAGGATAAGGATCCCGGTTGGCGGGGTGAAAGTGGAGTCTGGCACCTAAAAAACGATCTCGCATCAATTCGAGGATGGGATAGTTTGTGAATAACCGGCGTGGTATTGTCATTCCAGTATTCCGGTGACTGGTGAGATTTTCCCGGAATGACAGAGCACCATGTCGAACGATGTTCAACAGCCGGGAGGGATAAGCCCTGAAAAATAATTTGAGATGATGACCGGGAATAAGATAAGCAATTATACATTATCATCAGCAAAAAATTAAAATTTACAATAGAGTTATTCCAACTTTTGTCGTTGTTTCCATATTTTGAGAAGAGCATCACATTCATCTTTTGGAGGAAATCTCTTGCTGTTTTGAATTAATTTGTATGCAGTAATAGCCTGGGCATAAGTAATGAGTTCTTGATCGGCAAGATAACCAATTAACCAGCAGGTCCCGTGGCAATCCACGCAATTATCCACTGCAGCACGACGCAATGCCCCATCACCGGTGATCAATACGGTATTCTTTGCTTTGGCGAGCACCAACACGGAGAGATCCTCATACGATGGGCCGTCATATCTCCCCATCATTGCAGAAATTTCCATGACTTGTTCTGAAGGAAGTGATTCAACCAACAAGCCCATTGTTGCCAGTTCCTGAAACGGGGGATTTCGCAATTCATGAATGATTAAATCAGTAATAATGAATCTACAAGGTAAGTGAAATATAATCGGGAGCAGTTTTCCGCAATGCAGGTCAATAATGGTATTGGTATCAACCACATACCGTTGCGGATTGCCCTGTGTCTGATTCACCTTCGAACGAATAGAAAGAACTGATGTCCTGGTTTAACAATTCGGCAGCTTTGGATAGGGAGATAATTCCTTCTGCATGGGATTTTAAAACCAGCGTGGCCAAAAAAATCGGCTCCTCGCCTTTCATGTCATCATGGGGTTCGACTTTCTTCCATCCCTTGATCGAGAACAGTTTGATCATACCGATATACGTGTCCTGTGAGATCACGCCAAGTTCTTTTGCCCGGAAGAGCCAGGCTCCCATCGAGAAGCCATATTTTTCTTTAAGAAGGAGGAGTTCTCTTACCGTGATTTTTTGTCGGGTCCTGCCGAGTTCGAAAAAAATCCTTTCCGCCGGGACTAAAAAAGCACCTGCGAACCGGTGCATCGCTTTCTCCTCATCGATTTCCCCCTCGACTTCGAGGAGACAATGTCCAAGTTCATGGGCAAGGGAGAAACGCTGGCGTGCCCGTGGGAGATTTTCTTTCATGACAATAACCGGGTGGCTGTCACATCGCGTGAATAATGCATCAAATTGGGTGATCCCTTTGATGATCCCGATCTTGATGCCTTTGTCTTCCAGAAGTGTTGTCAGGTTTTCCAGGGGGACGTTGCCCAGGCCCCATGCTTTCCGCAGGCTCTTTGCGGCGCTTTCTGCGTCTTCAAATGAGGAGATCTTTTTTGGAAAGCCCTTTGGCATTTCAAAGCTCCTGCTGGTCCCGGAAATTCTTTCGATCTGAAAGTACCTCTCCAGCCAGTCCTTTGTCTCAGCGTTAATCTGCCGTTCGTCCCGTTTCAACATCTTCCTGGTCCGGAATGCAAGGCACGTCAGCTGTATCTGCTGGCCCGGAGGGCGTAGCAGGGATGCTATGGGGACCTGTAATTCAGTACTGATTTTGATCAGGCGCTGTGAATCCGGAACCAGCAGGTCTTTTTCATATTTGTTTATCGTTGTGTGCGATACGCCGATCTTTTCTGCAAGATCCCGCAAGGAAATCCTGAGCGTTTCTCTTCTTAATTTTATATTCTCCCCAAGGCTCATGGATTCACCAGAATGATTTGGTTTACAAAACGATTGACTATACTACTATTTGTAACCCGATATTTAAACGTGTGTCATTTGATAATGGATAAAACGGGTCTGATGCTCACCGGGGTCTACCGTTCGGGGAAGGGCAGACTTGAGAAAATGTTCATCAGGATATTTTCGAAGGCTGACGCACTCGAAGAAACCTGAAGGTTTCTTCTCTTCCTCGATCTTCGAAGAGCTCTGAAGAATTCTTCTCATCTCACAAGTCTGATGACTTTCAACAAGAGGGAGTTTTCTAACTCCCTCTGCCACATTTCATAAGAGATGCGGCATTCTGATGACCTGTCAGATTCTAAAAAAAGATCTCGGACCCAGCCGCGTGGGCTAACCCCGGAAAATTCCGGTTATCTGACGATATTAAAACAAAAGACATATTGAAGTCCGGATGAAAGAGAGCGATGACAGCAGATGGCAAAATTTTTAGATGGTTCCGGGGTTCAGTCTGCAATCACGGATATCATAAAAAATGCAGAGAGAAAACTGCTGATAGTATCGCCCTATCTTAAAATTTCCACCCAGACGAAACATTACCTCAAGAGCATCGATAAGAAGAATATTCCCACGGTGATCATTTTCCGGACCGGGAAAAATGTCAATGACGATGACCTGGCTTTTTTCAAAGAGCTGAGTCACCTGAAATACGGGCAGTGTGAAAACCTCCATTCGAAATGTTATCTCAATGAAAAAGAGGGATTGATCACCTCAATGAACCTCCATGAATATTCCCAGACGCATAACTGGGAAATGGGAATCCTCTTTTCAAAACAACATGATGCGGAAATCTACAGGGACGTAATAAAAGAACTCGGGCACCTCGTGACACAGGCAAAACCCTACACGGAAGTGAGGGCCTTTTGTATTCGTTGCGGGAAGCCAATGGATGAATTCAATCCGGGCAAGCCGCTCTGTAATAACTGCTATCCGATCTGGGCCAGATACAAGAGAAAACAATATGCGGAAAAATTCTGCCACGCCTGCGGGAGTGACAGGACGACCAGCCACCTTTCGTTTGAGAAGCCGCTGTGTAAGGATTGTGCCGGGAAGATGCAGAAGAAATGATTTTACACTATTCTTTCTGGGGTCTGACGCTCATCGGGGCTCCGCCCCTCGCCGCGTGGGCTAGCCCCGGAAGGATTCACACATCAAGGACCCGAATACTTATTACCCATGCCTGCAATTACGTATTAGTGGTTTACAAATTGTTGTAAAAAATAACAATTTTGTAAACCGATTTAGAGGAGGCAAATTATGGATTTGGGAACCAGGATACGGATGGCACGTACCGCAGGAGGTCTCAGTCTCCGGGCCCTGGCAGAAAAAGCAGACATCAGTGCGATGGCAATATCGAAGTACGAAAATGGGAAAGATGTCCCGAGGTCAGGCGTACTAATTAGGCTGAGTAAGGCTCTCGATGTCAATGTTGATTATTTCTTCCGGACGGTAGAGGTGAATCTGTCACGTCCGATGTACCGGAACCATGATGTCCTGCCTAAAAAAGAAGAGAATGAGATACACGAGCAGATCCGGGATCTGATTGAGCGCTATCTGGAGATAGAGGAAATTGTCGGAAGCCCCCAGCAATTTCGGATGCCTCCAAAAGAGAGACGTCGGGTAGCAGAGCTTGATGATGCAGAAATCGTTGCCCAAAACCTCAGATCTTTTTGGAAACTCGGGACGGATCCTATCGAGAACATGATCGATATTTTCGAACAAAATGGAATCAAGGTGGGAGAGATTGACGGCACGAAAAACTTCGATGCTCTTACGTTCTTTGTTGATGAGAAGACGCCGGTTATTGTCGTGAAGAAAAATGTTGTCGGCGATCGGCAGCGTTTCAGCCTCGCGCACGAATTGGGTCACATTGTGATGGACCTCACCCCGGGCATTAATTCGGAAAATGCTGCTCACAGATTTGCCGGCGCTTTCCTTGCTCCATCGAACGGGTTGATTGCGGACCTTGGAGCGAAGAGAAATATGCTCGATATTTACGAACTTCATCTTCTCAAACATAAGTATGGCATAAGTATGCAGGCCCTTATCTATCGAGCTCGGGATCTTCATATCATCACTCCTGCAAAATGGAGCCAGATATTTGATATCTTCACTGAACGTGACTGGAGGGAAAGGGAACCCGGCGATCAACTGAGACCCGAGACTCCTAACAGAATGAAACGCATGATATTCCGTGCTCTTAGTGAGCATAAGATTACCCGCTCGCGGGCGGCTGAACTTATTGGAACAGATTTCGACCAGTTCTGCAGAAACGAGATCAACGAGCATAATGGTTTCCCGATCCCCGTGTGTGACTGATGCAAGTATCCTCTTCGATGTCGTGAATGGAGGAGTTGTACATGAAATGTTCCAACTCCCTTACATTTTTTTAACAAGTGATCTTATTGCAGATATTGAATTACAAAATCCACCATTTTCTGAATTCCATGACGAGGGACTCAGAAAAAAAGAATTGTCCAAGCTACAATCGGCAGAAGTAAGAATAATTCGAAATTCTCAGAAAAATCTCTCGATCTATGATATATCCGCCTTCATTCTCGCCCGGGATCAAAAAATAATTCTCTTGACCGGTGATGATGCACTTAGGACGTTTGGTCTAACACACAGTGTGGAAGTTCATGGTGTACTCTGGGTTCTGGATATGCTCATCACGCATGGAATCCTGAGTAAGCAAGAAGCCGCCCGGGCTCTTCAACAGATCAGTGACCATAACAGCTACCTGCCAAAGAAAGAATGTGCTGAGCGAATTGCGCTGTGGTCTGAATCAAGCGAGGTTTGAAAATGTATCTTTTTGTCGATACCGAAACTACCGGTTTACCAAAATCATTTACTGCTCCATTGCAGGAAATCGATAATTGGCCAAGAATTGTTCAATTGGCATGGGCCCTTCACGATGATGAAGGACATTCAATTGATTTGAAAAGTGACATTATAATTCCGGAAAATTTTGAAATCCCTGAAGAAGCTGTAAAAAAACATGGGATTACAAAAGAAAAAGCCTTGCAAGTGGGTATCCCAATCGAACATGCGCTCAAGCAATTAAATAAAAATATTAAAAAAAGTTCCACGATAATTGCTCATAATATTGACTTTGATATTCCAACGATAAATGCAGAATTTTGTAGATCCTCTATTAAGACCTCACTATTAGAGAAATCAACATTTTGCACGATGAAATCAAAAGAAATTATTTCATTCTGCAAAATTTCCAAACCATATGGTAGTGGATACAAATGGCCATCTCTTCCAGAATTGCATAGAAAATTGTATAATAAAACATTTGATGGGGAGCATGATGCCAGTAAAGATGTTGAAGCCTGTGCATATTGCTTTTTTGAATTAAAGAGACGGGGAGTTATTTAATTTTTCAAATTTCTAATTTGAGAAATTCGATAAGTTCATTCTTTTTCATGAAATCCATTAAAATATCGATTAAATGTCCAAACATTATGAAAACCTCTTCTCTTGTTTCTATTGGTTCCTCGAAAGATTATCACATGGATACCTAATTGTCCACAAATATCGCAATCACATTTTTTCCATGGCTTATCTTCAAGAGTTGCTCTATACCGTTCTTGGATTGTTTCAATTTTTTCTTGCCGTCTGAGTAAAATTTTATCATAATTGATAAGAGAATTTAGAGTCTCTTCAAGAGGTAACTTACCTTGATCATATTTGATTAAGGATTTCATAGCAATTTTTTCCATTTTTTCTAAGTCATTCTGTGAATATCCACATTTCTTTGCATTTTCATTAAGGATTTTATTATCAGAATATGGAACTCTTATCGCAGAATACCATTTACCAGATTTTGTAAAATAATTTTTATTAGATTCTAAGAAGGCTTTTCTGAAGTATGAAGCACTATCAAAACTTGTAACACCAAATTCTTTGAATTCCCTCATGGCTTCAGGTCTGGAAATTCCGAATAAATGGATATCAACATTTTTAGTTTTGGATTGAATTTCATCTAGAATGGCCAATATTTCCGAGGTCTCTTTTTGTACTAATCCCCCGAGGGCAATGTACTCATATCCATAATCAATTAATTTTTCAACAGATTTTTTGTATGATTTGGGGTTGAGACCTTGAGCTACTCCAATTGGCTTAAAATCAAATTTTTGTTTTCGGTGATATTTTAGGAATTTTTTAGCATTATTTAGTGTAATTTTTATTCTTTTTTCTTTGTCTTTTTTCGACAGAATAATTTTAACTTTCTCTCCATTCACTATCTTTTGTATTGCGTCAGTTACAATATGATCAACTGATACACCATAATCAAAATTTAATTTATTGTAGAAGTTAGCCACATTTTCTATTGAAAAGAAAGGCTCTGGTGGTATATCTTCATTGATATATGAGAATGCTCCACAGTCACCCATAACTTGGAGAGTTCCATTTAATTTCAAATATTTTTTGATGTCTGTGTATCCTCTAATTTTTGGGTTTTTTAGATCAAGTGATGATGATTTTTTAATAAAATTTGCTAGACTGAAAAGGACCCCGTCATAGGGAGGTGGTGTCAATAAATCATGCGCATGAACATCATTAGCGGTTGGATTTTTTTTATGTTCTGGCGAAAAACAGTCCGTTTTAAAATTAAATTTGGGATCGAGTCTATCCTCCCAATCGGGTAAAAAATATTTGATATTCATTATGATCCTTCAATTATGGTACTTGCGGCGAATATCTCATGCATTCTTTATTCGGACAAAATGTTTTTGCATCACAAGCAGTACATGTTTTTTCGATAAATCTTGCATCCCAACAAGAGGGAATAATGTTTCCTCGAATCTCAGATTGAACTGACTTTTCAATATCTTTGACAACATTGTCAAAATGTGAGAAACTTTCTAGAATTTTTTCCTGGGTGATAGGAATTATTCTTATGGAGCGTTTTGATCTCAATTCTCCTGATAAAATATTATCAGATCTTTGACTTTTTTTGCGGTTATGTTTCCATTTATTAATATTCATCAGATCTCTCCCCGTTGGGAGAACATCAGTCGAACCATTTTTCACTTCTACTTGAAAATCCAATAAATCCCTATTTGATGGAAATAATTCATTTAAATAAAAAATAATTCCAGCAATGACAGGCTTTGCGTTTTTGTTTTGAGCTCTTAATCCGGCATAGGTAAGAATTTGCCACTCATGATGATGCCACTCAGTAGTTTTTCCTTCTAAATCGAGAGTTGATGAGGGCCTCCTAGATCCTTTATAATCGATTAAAATTTCGAATTCTTCTTGATCGGTTGCGTCAATGATTCGTTGAATTTCGGGATTTTCGTGTAGATAATGGATAATCAAATTTCCGTGCGGTGAATCACGAATTTTTATAGAACTTATTACATCAGCAACTCCTGAAATACCATAATATTTTGAACGATCGGAGTTTTTTTGATAATTGATCATCTCCCTCGTTCCCTTCAAATCGATTTCGACTTCTTCTATTAGAGGGAATAAATGTTGACCCCAACTATTTATTGCGAGGTCCGTTCTTTCACTTACTAAAAATTTATGAGGATGCCCAAGTTTCCCGCATTTTCCTGGGTGCTCGAAACCTTCCTTATACTCACAAAAAACTTTTTTATAGGCATGTAATCCTCGCGCATTTAATCTATCATTAATCATCTCTTCAATTTCCCGAATTTCATTTTTCCAATCCCACGGAAATTTTTTGTATCGAGGATCCTCTTTCCATCGCACATATGCTTCTTCCATTACACCATGGATAAATTCTCCAAACCATAATTGAACAGGTTTTGATGGAGGAAGAGCAGCTTTATTGTAATATCGATATTGCAGCGGACACTTGAGATAGGAAAGCAAATCTCCAGTGAGATTGTAGGTTGGAATTATTGTGGGTTTAGATTTTACAGTTAGCATTGTCATCTCCGAATATGTGTTAAATTGTTTAATCCTGGGCCCCAAATCCATGTACCTTTTCTATCCCACCCTGTGGCGATATTCTTTATTTCGCGCCTCGCACCCTTTTTTAAACTGTATCCATCTCTTACTGGATTCAATCCGATAATCAATAAAATATCTTGAGGTCGACTATACGCAACAAAAAACTTTCGTATCAAATCATCAAAATCTCGATCAATATTTCGAGGGTTTTGACCTCCAATATTTAACTGATTTTCTAACTGAGAAAATGGGCGAAGCTCAGTTTCAACAATAGTATCAAAACTTGGCTTAACAGGATGCCGCTTAAAAGCATGACCTTCATGAGTAATTTTAAATTCTGATCCTACATCAACGATCACTAATGGAAACTCTAACCCTTTTGCCTGATGAATTGACATTATATTCAACCTATCATGAGGTAATGTTTCGAAGAGATCTTCTTCAATTTCAATAGCTCCTAAAGCAATCGGAACAAAAATATTCCAATAGGCCTCTCGAACTGTTGCCTTTTGGTATCGAGAGAACGGCAAGGTTGCATCAACAAAAATTTCTGATTTATAGCTCGAGAAGAGAATATTATCTTCCATTGTTCGTAAAATTGATTCGAAATATGCTAAACCCTCGATATCTTCCATTAAAAAGGGAATCCAGGTAACTAAATTATATGATAAATCAATTAAAGACACGTTTTGTTCAATAATCGGTTCTTTATTGCTACGTTTTTTTCTTTGTTGCCAACAATTTACAAATTCATAAAGAACAACATTTCGTAGGGCAGGGGGATTTGAAGTAATAAATTTTTGTGCTTCACTTCGCCATTCATCGAAACTGGATCTGGCTTTGTGCGGGAGACTTTGAATTTCATCTTGAACTGTTTTTTTCGGATCAATACATTCAAGAATTAATCCACACAGTTTCATTATCTCTGGAATTTGGCTCAATTTTTTTCCAGAGGGATTAAAAACTTTGATTTTAGGGTTCAATCGTTCTAATTCATTTTTTAATAATAGTGGTAATTTAGGATCATCACTATAATCTCGTTCTTTAGCACTTGGACATAAGACACATAAATCAGCGGCTGAACCCTCACTGGAATTCAGTTGAATATTATGTTCTAACTCACCATCTTTGATAATTTTTGAATTATGAACATACAAAGAATTAATGAAATCTGCGAGATCAGATGCAAGACTATCCAAATCATCTCTAAATAGACCAAAAATTGGATAATTGTAATATTCCGTTTTTGATCTTGAGGGAATTATTGGTAATTTGTTATTTACTCGAACATTTTGGTAGTCGCTATCCAATTGAACATATTTATTGATAAAATCTACAATATTTTCTGTCGATCTGAAATTATCTCTCAATCTAATAATTCGGGGCGTTTGATGTAAACTATTTGAAAAATGATCTGGAAAATTCCGGAACAACTCCACAGTCGCTCCACGGAATCGATAAATAGATTGATCATCATCACCTACAACCGAGAGACTCCCTCCATTTTGCAAAGCAATTTTCGCAAATTCGAAATAAATTCTCGTCTGAATAAAATTAGTATCTTGATATTCATCGATGATTACAATCTGCATATTTTTAAGGAAATCATCGGAATATCGTTTTTCGGATAATAACTTGTACAATCCAAACTCAAGTCGAGAAAAATCAAATAGATTTTTTTCATCAAGTTTTTGTTTGTATTCATCTAATAGATCATTGAGGACTCTCGCACCTTTATGCTCTGTATTTTCTACGTACTGAGCGAAGTTAATTTGATCATTATTGCATCTCTGATAAATTGATAAAATCTTTTCAACCATATCAGAAAAATTTAGTCGACCATCATCGGGTTTACGACCGAATAAAAAATTAATATACGCCTTTAAATCATCATCTTTATCCCATCGGTGTTTCAAAAGACATTGTGTGATTATCGCTTTTGACGTGAATTCTTTAATTATTATAGGTGAGGGATTTCCTGGCTCTCGATTAATTCTCAAAATTTTTTCAGATATGCTATCGAGGGTTCCAACGGTTATTTGATTAAAATCAATTGATTTTAAGGTATTTTGAGTATCTGGGTCCTTTGATCTTTCAATTAAGTGTTGTTTTATTTGATCCCCCCACCCAAGAACCCTTGAACTCAATTCAGCAGCGGCTTTACGAGTGAAAGTCGTTACAAGAATATATTTGGGATCAATTTTGTCAATAAATATCAATTTTAATACACGCAGTGTCATCACGGTGGTTTTCCCGCTTCCAGGACCTGCAACAATAAAAGAGCACTCATTAAATTTTGTATTTATTGCAATATATTGGCCATTTGTTGAATCATCGTCGGTATTGTCATTTTTGATGTCGATGTTTAATTGATTCTTGACAGCATCTAGATACTCATTTAATTCGATCATTAAATTCCCTTCAATTATCTTGACAAATCCAGTTTCGAAGATGGTGAAGTCTCATCCCAATTCCACCACTTGCCAAATGGACATTTTTATTTTCAAATAGGTTCAAAGAGGGTTTTAATGCTTCGAAATAAATCTTCCCGATATTTATGTAAATATCCTCGTAATAATGTTCGTTTAAAAGTTGAGACAACTCAATTGTAATTTTACTTGACAATTCGTTTGCTCGATCAATAGTCATCTTTTGATCGTAAAATGAAATTTTCTTGTCCCCTTTTATCATCCCATATTTTGCGGATAAAACCAATATATCAAAATCGTTGGATCTGTATTTTCTTATCATTCGGAAAAAAGGACCATCATATAATTCTATAGCTGAAGTATTAACTAAATTTTTTTTCACCTTTGAACAAGGAATTATTAATAATTTTTTATTTTCCTCATCCAACTTTGAACGAATCATTGATAATAAATTATTTTCATTGGATAAAAAATCCCCCCGTCTTTCGTTTTGCCGATTGCCCAACCAGCCTGCCATTTTTTAATGTCTCGGATTTTGTTAAGAAACAAACAGAACAGGTCCAGTTTTCTCTTGAAATACAGCACTACTCATATCCAAGATAGTATCTGGTTGCCTATCTCCTGACATGAAACGATAATCATTCAATATTTTGCCGACACTTGTCTGCGATAACCACATCCCTCTTTCCTCTCAACAATTCTTCCAGTGACATCAGAGAAAGAAGAGATCTTTGGCAAAATCCTCCAAGAAGAAAGAAAAGCCAAAAACATATCTCAGGAAAAACTCGCCAAACTCACCGGCCTCGACCGGACCGCGATCAGCCCTATTGAAAACGGCAAGCGAAGCCCAACCTTTTCAACGATTTTAAGAATTTGCTCATCGCTAAAAATCGAGCCCTCGGAACTCTTCTCGATCTATGAGAAGAAAGATCCCGACTACACGGTAAAGAAAGGCGGGAAGCATGGAAGAAATTGAGGATATTATCGCTTCTTCCGATGATGAGGAATCGGATCTTGTGGATGATGATGTTCACGCATTTTCATGGGCCATCGAAGACGGCACCACTGCGGTTAAGAAGACCGATCGATCGGTTTTCCTCTATCGTGAAACGGTAATCCCCCAAAAGATTCGAGAATTCTTTTCAATCAATGATTTGCAGCCCGGACAAAAAAGAGGAATAACCCTCTGGCATGGGAAGGATCGTTTTGATGCATTTATCGAAAAGACCATTCACACCTCTCCAAGAACGAGACTGATGTGGAAACCGGAATTTGCAGCATTATTGCGAACTCACTATCCTCAATGGTTAGAATTTTTCCAAAAGAACCGGAAAGAATCCCATGAAACACCTTCGATATACTTTGTCAAACGAAAAGAACCCAATCACTATTCGGTTGAGTTAGAGGGCGCTGTTCCCCACGAGATCACAACGGAATTTCTTGTACCACTCAATGCTGGAGATGTCATTGATAACGACACGCTCCGAGCGATCTTCCAATGTAGTTCTCAAGGAGGGATGCGAAGATCTCTCCGGACAAATAGTCTCGTTCTCATTTCAGATCACACAAAGTCAGCCTACGTAGACAAATGGATGAACAATTTCTTCCATTACACCGGCATGGGGTTAACCGGCGAACAGAGCCTCTCCTTCCAACAGAACAAAACCCTCGTTGAATCGAAAACCAACGGTGTCAATCTCTATTTATTCGAAGTGTTTGAGGAAGGAAAATATGTGTATATTGGGGAAGTCGAACTCGCCGACCGTCCCTACCGTTCTCGACAGCCTGATATTGAAAAGAATCTTCGCGATGTCTATATCTTTCCCTTACAGCTCAAGGGACACAAACGTCCCCCTCTATTGAAAAAAGAAGTGCTTGAATCAAAAGAGGAGATCGTTCGGAAGAAAGTTCATAAACTACCCGTAGAAGAACTTGCAGCTCTTGCAAAGAATGTTCAACCAGATAGTGGAACCCGCACAGTGACCACTGAAGTTCGGGAACGAAATCCGGTGGTTTCAGAATATGCAAAACTGTTAGCCAAAGGGATCTGCCAACTCTGTGATCAACCGGCTCCTTTCAACAATCGCGATGGAGATCCATTCCTAGAAACCCATCATATCATTCCGCTTGCACAAGATGGACCAGATACGATAGAAAATGTTGCAGCTCTTTGCCCCAACTGCCACAGAAAGATGCATGTCTTGAATTTGCCGGCAGATGTTGCAAAGCTCAAGAATAAAACTTCATTAAAAGTCTAATCTTTTTGGTTTTTTTACATTCGCTCAAACCTCCGGGGCTAGCCCACGCGGCGAGGTCCGAGACCTAACAGGTCGAGGAAGAGAAGAGCCGAAGGCTCTTCGAAGGCGCCAGCCCCGATGAGCGTCAAACCCCGGGGGGCCTCACTCCCCCTTCCCCTCAATCACATCGACAACTTTCCGGCCAATCTCAGTGATCCGGTAATACCGGCCCATCCGTTCATCCGGCGTAAGACATTCCACAAGTCCTTTTTCAGTGAGTTCGAGAATCGCCCGGCTGATCGTTGAGCGTTCGATATCCAGCTGTTTGGCAAGCTCGGTCGGGGAATTGGGTTTGATGAGAGCCTTGAGTACCTTTTTCCGGACACTCCCCCGGCCAACGAAACTCACCAGTGAAAACATCTAGTGAAAATGGGGAAAATTATGTGATGAATTTACGTAGCAAATACGTAGTAAATATTATATTTTATAGATGCCAATATATTCATTGGTGCCTGGTGACCAACGATAGTACAAATCCGGATGCCGGCCGGAACAGGGAGCGACAACCTCCGGCACAAAACCCCTGTTCAGATGAAGCGTTACTCCGCATCCCGGATAATTTGCCAGGCATCGACCCCGCAACCGACATCCTCCTTTTCCGTTCGAGTCGGTATTCGCTCTACACCTTCGAGCCGATAAAACGCGGCACCGACATCTACGTGAGAATAAAACCGGACAGACCGGCGCACTGTTTCCTCCGGCACTGGTCGGAACAGCAGGACATCTGCACGCCCGTTTCAGAAGAATGTGCGATCCGGATTCTCCGCGGGCTTGCCAGCATACCGGAGACGATCATGTACATGGAGTTTGAGAATATCCTGCACTTCCTGCCGGGATATTTTAAGAAAAACTTTTGGGATTAGCCCACGCGGCGAGGTCCGAGACCTAACAGGTCGAGGAAGAGAAGAAACCTTCAGGTTTCTTCGAAGGCGCAAGCCCCGATGAGCGTCAAACTTCTCTGATAAAATCGTAATAAAAACCAATTATTTTTTGTTGACTATAGTCTACATTTTTATCCTTTCACACCAATCTTTCTTACGGTGCACTGGTGAACCAACTTCGTCAACTCCCGGACCAAAAGAGAAAATCCCGATCGGACACCCCCGGCTATTGAACGCTTGGTCTGAGCGTGATCGTTCCGGGAAAATTTCACCAGTCACCGGCATTTGGGATGATGGCAGGATAATGTACTGCGCTGTGGTGCAGGCCCACGCAACAAAACCAGCCAACTGAGGAGAAGAACTCGTTTTGAATTACCCGACACCCCTGCCGGATATCCACTCCTAAAAAAGAAAAACCGGGGAGGCCCCGGATCATGCGGCTTCTCCCCGAGTCAATCCCCGAATACGTATCGGGCAGTAAAAAAAGCCCGGCCACGACTGTTTACATCCGATGGTACTTTCAGTGGATTTCACTCATTGGTGCTGTCCTTTGATCGTTGTATATTGCTGTGAACAACGGCCCTGCCAATAATTCCGTTTTTCTCCCCGGGGCAGGATCTCAATTGTCCACACCATGCGTTGAAATTTCTCCATTAAACGATTTCTCGCGCAAATCTCTACCGATCGGAAAAAACGGTAAGATCAATGGGGGTTACAGAACAATTTTAGAAAACTCCGGGGCTAGCCCACGCGGCTGGGGCGTAGTATCTGCCGTTCATCAGAAGGGCAGATTTGAGAAGAGATTCTTCAGAATCTCTTCGAGCCCCAATGAGCGTCAAACCAAAATTACCTAAAAACACGTCACTCTTTTTTCTTATTATCCCGGTAAAAATCAATAAGCCGGTTGAGGATAGTATCATAGCTCTCCGATTTTTTCCCAAGATCCGCAAGTTTGTCCCGTGTTTCCGTTTGGATCTTGATCGTAGTCAGAGCCATCTCATTCTTTTATACCGGAATATACCAAGTATGTAATTATCATACCTTTGGATAAATTTATCCACAAAGGATACATAACTCTCCTCCGGTGCACTGGTGAACCAACTTCGTCAACTCCCGGACAAAAAAAATCCAATCGGACACCCCCGGCTAAAAAACGCCTGGTCTGAGCGTGGAAAAAGTTCCGGGAAAAACTCACCAGTCACCGGCACATTTTTTCAGGAACGGACCGGGTGAGAAATTACATACCAGGAAAAAAGTGACGGTAATTGACGGACCTTTTAAACATCCCGGGATTTACAAAAAAACGCCTGATCGGCGCCTGCATTGCCGGGCCGGTCATCGGCCTCATGCTCCATGGCGTGCTCTGTGTATCCGGCGGGTGGCAGTATACACCGGTGGTATTCGCATCGGTATTTTTCCTTGCCATGGGATCGTTTTGCACGTGGGTATGGTATTACTGTGGCGAATAAAAATCGTATTCTGACGATCCGCATCAATCCGGATTCAGGTAAACGGTGACGAGATCCAAAAAAATTCTGCAACTACATCAGATTAAATGAAAGATTACGATATATAGGTTAAACTTAAGTAGAATAGAAAATTACGATATATAGGTTAAACTTAAGTAGAATAAAAAATTGCGATATACGCGGTAAGAGATGAATAAAAATGATACCGAGAAATATATATCAATATTTTGGAAGTAAAAAAGAAAGAGTTTATAGGATTTTACTCAGCAATAAAATAAAAAAACCTTCCGGTTATAAAATCGCAAAATTGACAGAGGTAAGTTATCCTTATGTTCACACAATTTTAGGTGATTTGGAAAGAGAGGGTCTATTAAAAAATCGTGAGATTCCAGATATAAAAAAACTATTCAACTATTGGAGTGAACACCGAGGTCCAAATTACTATAAGGAATACCATATTCAAAATCCTAAAGATGCTTTAAAAACGGCCAAAATGGAATATGTGCTCACGGGCTATTTTGCCGAGAATCTCATCGGAAATTATTTATTTCCCAGATATTACCAAATATATATCAAAGATGATGACCTCAATAAATGGGAGACTCACCTGGTAAAAAATGGCTATGTTGGTAAAGGAAATGTGAGGATTTACCTTAATGACCACCATGTTTTTTTTGAAAAGCATGAGGTTGAAGGTTGGCCCGTAGTATCCATTCAACAACTGATTATAGATTTAATACGGGAAGGTGCGGAATGTGGAGAGGCCGCAGAGATTCTCATGAAACGAATTTACCATGTCTCATGAATTGTATGAAAAGGTTGAAAGCGAATCCGCTTTTGGCGCACTGAATCATATTGTCACCCGTCTGCCAAAACCATTTTTACTCCTCGGGGGGTGGGCAGTTTATGTCACGGTAAATGATTCGTACCAGGATGAACATGGATCTCAATATCTTGGATCCAGAGATATTGACGTATGTTTTCACATTGATCCGGATGCTGATGAATCTGAATTAAGAGAGAGTACTTTTTCTAAGGCTATTGCTATCGTTCAGGAGATCGGATATTTACCACACGGTTCTTGTCGATATTGTAAAATGATTAGGAGAGAAAATCGGGAAACAATTACAGAATGCGATGCGAGAGAGATTCCAATTCACGAATTATTCTATCTCTATGTGGATATGATGGTCGATAACATCCATCCGATGCAAAAGAAAGTTTTTGGTTTTAATGTTCTTGATGAACCGACACTTGGAAGAGTTTTCGAAGAAGGGACGGGGATTTTGATCAATTTTGACGGTGCAGAAATCCTGATACCCCCACCATATATTTTACTGGCAACAAAACTGAGATCTATTCCTTATCGGACAAAGGACGATAAACTTGTAAAGGATGCTTGTGACATCTATTCGATTCTTTGGCATTCATCTGAAAATTATAAAAAAATTCTCGCAGATATTCAGAGCCAGTATCCGGAAGATTGTAAAGCTGGATTCAATGCAATAACGAAGGAAATATCAGAAAAAGCTGCTTTTCATTTGGGAATCGATGTCGAACGTTATAGAGCGGTAATAAAACCACTTGACGGGGAGTAAATAATTATTGATTGAAGCAAGTTGACCCCGACGTCCGGGTAAGATCATGCACAACACGTGCGCCAAACAATGAGCATATATTCTGTGACCCCCCTCCCCCGCCAACATCTCCGGTGCACTAGTAAACCAGCTTCATCAACTCCCGGACCAAAAAAAAATCCCGATCGGACACCCCCGGCTATTGAACACCGGGTCTGAGCGTGGAAAAAGTTCCGGGAAAAACTCACCAGTCACCGGCACATTTTTTCAGGAACGGACCGGGTGAGAAATTACATACCAGGAAAAAAGTGACGGTAATTGACGGACCTTTTAAAAATCCCGGGATTTACAAAAAAACGCCTGATCGGCGCCTGCATTGCCGGGCCGGTCATCGGCCTCATGCTCCATGGCGTGCTCCGTGTATCTGGCGGGTGGCAGTATACACCGGTGGTATTCGTATCGGTATTTTTCCTTGCCATCGGATCGTTCGGCACGTGGGTATGGTATTACGGTGGCGAATAACCTCGTGGGGGCAACGTCCGGGACCCGGTGAAGCTATTCTCATGATGTTCCGCCGGTGCCAAAACCTTATTCTGGTAAAACAGACTTAAACACCATAAGCACATTGTAACTCTGGCTGGCCAGAATTACACGCGGGATCGTGAAGATAGTTCTGGAGAAGAAGAAATATGCACGAAAGTCGGATGGGAATCACAGTTCGCCAGAAAGGAGGATACCAGGCATATCTCCCAAAATCCCTGCCCCCGGATCCCCCGGTGCATTTTGATGACGAACTTCATCACCTCCTTTCCGAAGCGGACCGGGCCCTCGCACGCCTGGATGGCATGACAACGGTCCTCCCCAACGCGGATCTTTTCGTTGCAATGTACGTGAAAAAAGAGGCGCTGCTCAGTTCCCAGATCGAAGGGACACAGGCATCGCTCCAGGGCGTGCTTGAGTTCGAAGCAGACATGGTCCCGGCCGATGACATCAACGAGGTCAAAGAAGTTATCAATTACATCCGGGCAATGGATGATGGCCTCAAACGTACAAGCCATGAACTTTTTTCCATCGGGATCCTGCAGGAGATCCACCGGACTCTCCTCAAAGGGACACGGGGCGGCAGGAAGGAGCCGGGAAAGATCCGCACGGTACAGAACTGGATCGGGCCGCCGGGCTCGGACCTGCATTCAGCAACATTCGTCCCCCCACCCCCGGAAAAAGTACCGGAATTGCTTGAGGATCTCGAATCGTTCATCGTGGCCGACGACCGGATTCCCCCTCTCATCAAGATTGGCCTGGTACATGCCCAGTTCGAGACGATTCACCCGTTCATTGACGGGAATGGCCGGATGGGGCGGTTGTTCATCACCTTTTATCTCTGCCAGAAAGGCATTCTTGCCCGCCCACTCCTCTACCTGAGTATCTACTTAAAACAACACCGGGAAGAATACTACAACCATCTCCAGGAAATCCGTGTTGAAGGTGACTGGGAATCGTGGCTGAAATTTTTCCTTCGCGGTATCATCGAAGTTTCAAAAGAAGCTCTTGCCAACGCGAAGGAGATAATATCCCTAAAGGAACGACTTGTCGATACGCTGGTCAAAAATAATATCGGGGGCCTCAATGCAGTACGGCTCCTCGACCTCTTGTTTACGAAACCTGTCGTCACCGTTGCAGATATCAGTTCAGCACTTGGCATCAGCCACCAGCCTGCCTATGATCTGGTGAACCAGTTCGAGAAACTGGAGATTCTCCGGGAAATTACCGGTAAAAAACGGTATAAAAAATACCTCTTTGCCGATTATCTCAGGATCATCGAGCGGGGAACCGGGCAGTAATCATTTTTTGTAACCCCGGGGCAAGCCCACGCGGCGAAGCCAGCCACAAGCTGGGGAGAATGCAGAGGGTTATCAGAATGTCAGGAGTCATCAGAATGCTGAGGGGTCTTCAGACCCGAAGCAGGAGAAGAACGTAGTTCTTGGACTTCTGAAAGGTCATCGGACCTTGAAGATGAGTAGAGTTCATCAGAACTCTTCGACTGCGCCAGCCCCGATGAGCGTCAGACCACCTCTTGCACCACCGCTTTCCCGGAATCCCTGTCGACTATAGTCAGCGGTAGACATTAACCTCTTTTTCACCGAATCTCATCCAGTGACGCAGAACAAAGAAGAGATCTTTGGCAAAATCCTCCAGGAAGAACGCAAAGCCAAAAAGATATCTCAGGAAAAACTCGCCAAGCTCACCGGCCTCGACCGGACCTTCATCAGTCTCATCGAGAACGGGAAACGCAATCCCTCATTCACGACGATTTTGAAAATTTGTTCAGCGCTGGAGATCGATCCTTCGGAACTCTTCTCGATTTATGAGAAGAAGGACCCGGAATACCACTTAAAGAAAAGCGGGAAGCAGGGGAAATAATCCACAAACCCCGGGACACCCGGCTGATCATTGATGAACTGAAAAAGATACCCGGATAATTCCAGCTCTCCTGTTTCCGGATTCGAAACCGGAATAATATTTATTTGCAGACTATAGTCTACATTTATCTACGCCCACACCAATAATTATCCGGTGCCTGGTGAACACAGCAAGCACAATCCCGGAAGCCGGCCGAAACAGGGAGGGGCAACCTCCGGCACAAAACCCCTGTTCGGACATGGCGCTCCTCCGCATCCCGTACAATCCGCCAGGTACCGCTATCAACGCCGTACGGGAGACTGTGCTTATCGCCTCCACTGAGGTCCGCAGATCTCGATGGGGAGAAGAACCGATCAGGTCCCTCATTTCCATAGAGGTCATCAGGCCTCGACGGGGAGAAGAAACTCCCAGTTTCTTGGATTCCATAGAGATTATCAAACATCGGCGGGAAAAAAACCCGGGTTCTTCGACCCCGGAGTGGTCGTCAGGCCTCGACGGGGAGAAGAAACTCCCAGTTTCTTCGACAAAGTAACGTCCGGGCCGGCGATCAGCTTCTACCTTCGCTACCTGCCCGGGATTGATGACGAACCACTGGTCCGGCCATTCACGGACCGGTACGATGCGGCCGCATTCATCATAGGAAAAGCCGGCCGGGACCTTGCAGGAGTCACAGACGCGGAGTGTCAAAAGATCCGGAACTATTTCCCGGACTTTTTCGGGAGCGGGGACAGATGAGACAACAGGGAACCGGCCGGTCTGTGGATGTGATGAACAGGACGCGGTCAAAGGCCCGGGACACGAATATGCCGGACCGCAAAGGTGACCCCATGCAAAATCCCCCGGATATACCCGGCCCCGCGACCCACATCCCCCTCTTCCGTTCAGCACGGTATTCGCTGTACACCTCCGGGCCGGAAAAAAGCGGCACCGACATTTACGTCAGGATAAAACGGGACGGCACGCACCGGTATTTTATCCGGGACTGGTCGGAAGAGCAGGACACCTGCATGTCCGTCTCAGAAGAATTCGCGGTCCGGCTCCTCCGCGGGCTCGCCGCGATACCGGAGACGGCCATGTACATCGAGTCTGAGAATATCCGGCGCGTCCTGCCGGGATATTTTAACGCAAAGAGGGGAATAGCCGGCAAATGACCCGCTCGGGCTGCACCACCTTGAAAAAAGTATCAGAGAGATTTCTGCAGTTCGAGAATCTCTTTTCCGATCTGCGTTACTGTTTTTTTCTTAAAGGATTTCTTTCGCTCCCTTGTATAGTCGCCACTCCCGGGATCAAAACTCCGGATAAACCGGACTGCATCCTCCGGTCCAAGAGCATTGACCAGGGCATCGTACCCTTCGCTCTGGATCTGGGCAATTGTCTTACTCTCCGTCATGGTTCAACTCCATCAGCCAGCGCAACGGGTTATCGGCCCGTATTGATATATCTGGGCAATGCTTCTTCATAATCCTTATCACCTCATCATCAGTAGTCAGGAAGACCGCACCTGCTCTCTCAGCACATGCGATATGGATGGCATCCATTCCCATGATGCCGGTTTCTCCGATCTTTTCTGCCCGCGACAGCAGGACTTCATTAACCCGGATTGTCTCCCGGGCACGGTGGGTCAGCCGGATGACATGGGATTTTCTCACAGGATCCCCGATGAGACCAACCTCGTACATTACTGCAGTACTGGTAACCAGTTCCCAGTCAAGTGAGCAGCGTTTGAGGATCGCAAGAATTGCCTCGGTTTCAAGCCGGATACGTGTTTCGTGATGATTGTCAAAAGGCCGGCACAGGCAGCATACGTCCAGGTATATCTTCACAATAATCTTCCTGATTCTATATTATTATCAAAAACCGATAAAAGATTGCATCATTTTCCGGAGCTGAAAAACAGCCGGGGCTGCATCGCAACGAGAGCTTGGGATGCAATATCCTTGCAGGTGTAGGCACCGACATTTACGTCAGGATAAAACGGGACGGCACGCTCCGGTATTTTCTCCGGGACGGGTCGGAAGAGCAGGACTCCTGCATGTCCGTTTCAGAAGACTTTACGGTCCGGCTCCTCCGCGGGCTCGCTGCGATGCCGGAGACGGTCATGTACATCGAGTCTGAGAATATCCGGCGCGTCCTGCCGGGATACGTTATAAAAGGACGCAGGCGGTGAGGCAACCGAACGGCTGCTCCATCCTGTCGCCCGGTATACAAAAAGTTATTGCACTACCCGGTACGATATAATGAACAGTAAATACGAGAAGGGAAGGTATGGCATGCACAATTTCCGCTTTTCTGTTGTCATAGAAAAGGATGAGGACGGCTACACGGCATTCTGCCCGGAACTCCAGGGTTGTTATGCACAAGGAGAAACCTATGAAGAAGTCCTCGACAATATCCGTGATGTCATCCGCCTTCACGTTGACGATCGCATCGAATCGGGAGAGAAGATTCCCGAGGCCCGGCTCATCAACCTGACCATGGTGGATGTCTCGGTATGAGTGAGAAGCTCCCGCGGGTCCCGGCTGAGCGGGTTATTGCCCTGTTGAAGAAAAAGGGTTTTTCCTGCGTACGCCAAAGTGGGAGTCATAAAATTTTCAGGAATAATGCGGGAATCCGCGTGACAGTGCCGGATCATGCCGGGAAGATCCTGCACCCGAAGATCGTAAAACAGATCTGCAGGGACGCCGGCATCAGTCCCGAAGAACTGGGATAATTAAAATAAGCCGCATGTTCCGGTTTCCTCCCGCGCAGGTCGGAACAGCAGAAAGAGTGCATGTCCGTTTCAGAAGACTTTGCGGTCCGGCTCCTCCGCGGGCTCGCTGCGATGCCGGAGACGGTCATATACATCGTGTTTGAAAATATCCTGCACTTCCTGCCGGGATATTTTAACGCAAAGCGGGGAAAACCCGGCGAATGCCCTGCACGAGCCGGAAAAAATGTCAGGCAGAAAAATGCCGGGATCTATTTCCCGCCAGCAATCCCCCGTGCCCGTCCAGAACAAACGTCAACCCCCCGACCGCCCCGGAATCACCTTGCGCTCGTTCACGTCCTGCAACGGGATTTGCAAAGTTTATCATTTTATAATGCAGATAGTATGTCCGGATGTGATGCGCAGGTGACCCTATGCAAAACCCCCCAGTTCCCGGCAACGCGCCCGACCCCGCGACCGACATCCTCCTTTTCCGCTCAGCACGGTATTTGCTCTACACCCTCGAGCCGGTAAAACGCGGCACCGACATCTACGTAAGCATAAAACGGGACGGCACGTACCAGTGTTTCCTCTGGCACTGGTCGGAAGAGCAGAACCTCCTCACGCCTGTTTCAGAAGAACACGCGGTCCGGCTCCTCCACGGGCTCGCCGCAATGCCGGAGACGATTATGTACATGGAGTTTGAAAATATCCTGCACTTCCTGCCGGGATACTACACAGCAAAACGGGGCTAGCCGGTGACGGTAAGGAGCCTCGGGGAAATACCTGGAAGGGATCAGGAAACGAGAAACGCGGGGGACTTACTCTCTCGGAGCGGGTGATCCGGGAAAAATCCATGGTCCGCCACGACAAAGCCTGAAAAATCTTAAGCAGACTCTAAAAAACTCCCGGTTATTCCATTTTTTCTGCGTTGTTTTATATCCACATCCCATCTCTTCCTTCCGCTAACCGCTCCCGTGCAATCGCCACCGCGCTTTTTAATTTCTGTTCCAGCAGTTTGCGGGAGGGCAGCTCAGTGAAGTATTCCGCAACCCGGATACCACTTGCTTCGAGCTGGAGGAGTTCAATATGCCCGTCCGAGGAACCAGCACAGAGGATCAGGCCGATGGGCGGGTCTTCACCCATCTGGCGGTCATACCGGTCCAGCCACCGCAGGTAGAGCTCCATCTGTCCCTTGTCGGCCGCCCGGAACTTCCCGAGCTTCAGGTCGATAACAACAAGCCGGCGTAGTTTCCGGGGGTAAAAGAGAAGGTCGATATAATAATCCTCATGATCGACAGTAATCCGTCTTTGTCGGGCAACAAACGAGAAGTCGGTACCAAGTTCGAGAATGAACCGCTCCAGCTCGCGAAGTATCGAATTTTCCAGGTCTTTCTCAGAAAATGTATCGGACAATCCCAAAAAATCAAGGAAGTACGGGTCCCTGAACACCATATCCGGTGTCATTACGTCCTCATCACGCAATGCTGCGAGCTCTTTTTTTGCGAGTTCTTCCGGCTTCCTTGAAAGGGCAGTCCGTTCGAAGAGCATCCCCCGGATCTTTTCCTGGAGCACGCGGACACTCCACCGTTCGAGCCGGCACATCCCGGTATAGAATTCCCGGGCAAGGGGATCTTCGATATAAATGAGATTACGGAAATGGGTCCAGCTCAATTGTCCACTCAGTGAGTGGACTATTGAACGGTCCGGAAAAACCTCTGCAAAACGGATCATGTTGAAGAGATTGGTTCTCGCAAACCCGCGGCCATAATGAGCCGATAACTGGTCCGATAACTGGTCCGATAACTGGTCCGATAACAGATCAACCACCTGTTTACCGTACGCCGCACGATCTTCGCCAGGAATCTCTTTTCGGATCCGCTCACCGATATCCCAATAGAGCAGCACCATCTCAAGCGTTTATTCCTGCAGCAACCCGGATACGTGTTGACTCTACAAGGGACCGGATATCGCCAAGAAGAGCCACTGATGATTCAGGATTATCATGGACCGGAAAAATTATTTCTCCAGTCGTTTTCTTTGATGGTTTCTTTAGATGTTCCATGATGAAAGCCACTGGATCTCCAAAAAACAATTATTTTTTTCCCGGGATAACAGATGAGGTGCGGAGGGTGAAAGTTTTCCCACGTCCTTTTCGCAGGCAGATCCGGGAATATTTCCCGGACTTTTTCGGGAGAGGGGACGAGGTGTGCACGCCCGTTGCAGAAGAACATGCGGCCCGGGGCCTCATCCTGAGCGGTTGAACCAGCACCATCAGGATAATACAAATACCCGGGCAGCGCCACCTCAGGGTTACTATGGCCATCTCATCGAGCCCGTTCACGCTGGTCCTTATCCTCATCGCGCTCGCCATCGTATCGGCAGGGTGCACGGGCACGCCCGTCGCTGAGCCGCAGGCGGGCGGCACCATCCGTGCCTCCTCAGTCCCCCCGGCATCGGAGGTGTATCTCGATGGCGAATACCGGGGCTCCTCGCCTGCCATCATCGCGGACATCCCGGCCGGCCACCACACGCTGGAGTTCCGCAGGGAGGGTTACGAATCTGTCATGTATCCCGTCACGGTCACGGGCGGCATGGAGGATATCAGGGTGACGCTCACCAGCACGAATTACACCCTGCCGGTCACCGTCGCGACAACGACCACACCTTCAGACGGTCTCCCGCAAATCCACGTGGACGGGTACTGGACGCACCCACCGGCGGGCCGCAGCACGGAAAACCCGGTATCGCTGGTCGTGCACACCGAGGCCTTCAATGTCGGGCCGGTGGATGCCCGGGAAGTGACCGCATCGGTAAATTTCTATTATGAAGGGAGGATGATCTGCTGGAACACCGTATACCTCGGGACACTTGCGGCCGGCGGCCACGTGAGCCGGGACAACCAGTTCTCCTGCACGCTGCCATCGTCCATGTCGGACCAGGACCTGGAAGTCCGGTTTGAAAATGTGGTTGTAACGAAGTAAGACCGGCGCCCGGCCGGGAAGGGGACACACCATCCCGGTAATCGTAAGGGTCCGGAAAGAGACAGGAGCACTGGTTCTATTGTGCTATCGCTGTGATCGTTTGTTTTTTATCCAGAAGACATAGGGAAAACCAATACCGGTACTGCCGATCCCCAGGTCGAATAACGCCAGCCGTATTTTTCGCATAAACGAGTTGGGCCGGGTCCCGGCAATGATCGATTCCCGCGTTACCGGCCCCTGTGGCGGAACGAGTGCCGGAGACATAGTACAAAATTGTGATTTTATAGTTAAATGATCATGCACAGCCATCTCCACGCTCCCACAGGGACCGGGAAGCCGGGAAAACGGTACAAAAAACAGCAGGCAGTTCCATCAAAAACAAAAATATAAAGACCTTTATACTGACTTTTCCAGAGAAATACATACATGACATCCCGCACGCTCATAGTGACCCTCATCATAGTCACACTCGCCATTGTATCCGCAGGATGCACAGGCACCCCCGCTGCCCAGCCGCAGGCGTTGTCGGGGAACGGCACCCTCCATGCCACCACAGTACCGGCAGGAGCGGAGGTTTATCTCGACGGTGAATACCGGGGCCTCACGCCTTCCGCCATTGGCCCGGTCCCGGCTGGCCGCCACACGCTGGAGTTCAAAAAGAGCGGCTACGAGTCCGTGGAGCACCCCGTCACGGTCGTAGCAGGGGGATGGACGGGGTCTCGCTCCAGCTGAGGAGTATACAGACCATCATCCCGGCCAATACAACCGCAACCAGTCTTCCGCGTATCGACGCGCAAGGGTCCTGGGAGTACCAGTACGGGTTTAACAGCACCGCGGACCCGGAGAGATGGAACAGCACGACATTTCCGGTACCGCTGTTCCTGCACACCGAGTTTTCCAATGGCGGGACGGCCGGTGCCCGGCAGGTGACAGCATCGGCAAATGTCTACCATGACGGGTTGATGACCTGCGAAAACCCCATGGACCTCGGGGCGATTGCAGTGAGCGGTCACGTGACCCGGGACATCGAGGTCACCTGCACGCTGCCATCGGGGTATATCGAACAGAACCTTGTGGTCCTTGTCGAGAACGTGACGGTGAAGGCGTAAGGCCGGCACGGGGGAGCTATGCCATGACCCGTTGTTCTTACCCGGAGTGCAGGATCTCCCGGCTGCTTCGGCCGGGGATTTGTGGAGGGGCTGTAGGTTTTCTTCGGCAATACGACCCGGATGTTTTTAAAACACCAGTACAAATAAACCGGATCAGGTGAGCCAATGGAGACCATGAACATTCGGATACGGGGGGGAAAAGTAGGAATGCTGGTCCCCTGGATAAAAGAGAGTTTTCAGGAAATTCCCGGGAATTTTTTAAAATCCGGTGAGATACGCATTTTTGCAAAAGAGGAATATTATTTCAGAACCGGTTCAAACCTCCTTACTCTCGTAATCATGGATTTTGGAACACCGGACCGGTGTCTTGTGTCACTTGTTTCCGGGGGCGGGAGTGTAGGATTGTTCATACCGATATCATGGAACTCAGAAAACTCAGCAAATGCTGATTTTGTCTTCGATCTGAAAGCGGCCTGCCAAGAGTATTCCCTCGTTATTGAGGAGGTCCCCGGACCGGTATCCACGGGTGGGGTCCCGGATACGTACGGGTAATTCCCCCCGTAACGAAAACGGTACCGGCATATTCAGGGGCCTTGTCAAAAACGTCTTCCGGACCCTGTTGCATTCCTGATGACAATCTGCCGGATAACATACCAGCTCCCGGTGACGGGCGAGATCCATTCAGCAGATTGTTGACCGCAGCATTTTTTTCACTCTCGCCGGGGTGATTACATCCATGCCCGTTTTTGTAAAATGCGGGATGCCCGGCCCGGGGGCAGGCCGGCGGGTGTCCCGTTATATCACAAGCATCAGGAAGAGCAGGAAATACAGGGCAATCGAGACCGGGGGGACCAGCCGGAGCGACCAGTAGTTGACCTTCTGGATCCGGATCGTATCCTTATCTTCCATGTATTTCAGGATCAGGATGCCAGGGGTGTCCTCGACCTTCGAAGAACTTGGAGGAGTTCTTCTCATCCTCATGGTTCTGATGATCCATTCGGAGTCTGGTGATGGTCTCGGACCCGCAGGAACCAACCTTTTTGCCTTCCGGGCCAGATTCACTTCTAAGGGAACCCCATGAAGAACATCATCCTTATCGGCATGCCCGGCGCAGGCAAGAGCACCATGGGGGTGGTCCTTGCAAAGGCCCTCGGGCTGAAATTCATCGATACGGATCTCGCGATACAGGAAAAGATTGGGAGGCTCCTGCAGGAAATCATTGATACGGAGGGGGCCGGGGCGTTCAAGAAAATCGAGGAGGAGACAATACTCTCGCAACATGTTCACCATGCCGTCATTGCCACGGGGGGCAGCGTGGTGTTCAGCGAAACGGCGATGGAATACCTGAAGAGAGAGGGCGTAGTTGTTTACCTCAGGATCTCTTTTGAGGAAATGGAAAAAAGGCTCAGGAACATCACGACCCGGGGCATTGTCCTGAACAAGGGCCAGAGCCTCCGGGAAATGTATGACGAGAGGGTCCCCCTGTACGAAAAGTACGCCGACATCACCATTGATTGTTCAGGAGATGATTTTGAGACGGTTGTCGGACAGGTTGTGGATGAGACAGGTTAAACCCGCCCACATTGCATCCATTCCCATTAATTATCCTGAAATTCACCAACCAGGTCTGAAATCCGGCGTAAAATTTCATTGTGCCGGTCAAGACTGATGAACACCCGGTTGTCGGAAATGCGAATGGTATCGAGAAGTGCTGCATCATTCAGGGAGTCAAAACGGGAAATACTGGTGCCGGATAGAAATTCCCGGATTTTTTTTGCTTTCTGTTTTTCATAGTTCGATACATTCCTTGGTCGTCCACGGGCCATAATAATAAAAAGAGGGCTGAAATTGTATAAAAATTAGTTGAAAGACACCTGAATTATGATGAATATACCGGGTCCTGGCAGTAGTGAGTAAGTCGAAGAACGCTTTTCAGCGTTCTGTCGGAGAACTGCGTTCAGGGAAAGATTATTGATCCTCTCCTGCTTTAGGATTGGAGTGGTTCGCAGAATCCGAAGGGTTCATCAGAACCCTGAGGATGAGAAGATTTCAACAGAAATTTTCGAATCTCGACAAACTGAAGGGAGGCGAAAGCCGACCTTCTGGATGGGAGTGGTTTCTCAAAACCTCGATGAGCGGAAGGGAGGCGAAAGCCGACCTTCTGGCAATATTGGTACAAGGCACTATCTCTTATACTGTGACAGCTGATACTAGAGCACACTGTTCTATAACATAGGCAGTACGAGAAATCATTATGTTCGGATCAAGTAATTTTGGCGGCAACCGCGGTCCCCGTGACTTCGGCCCCCGTGAAATGACAAAAGTAGTCTGTTCAGACTGCGGAAAAGAGTGCGAAGTACCGTTCAAGCCAACCGAGGGAAGGCCCGTCTATTGCCGGGACTGCCTGCCGAAACACCGGAAGCCCCGCTTCTAAGTGTCTTAACGGTTAATTATTTTTCTTTTTTTTCCGAGCAGTCATCAGGCTGCGAGGACGAGAAGAACTCGCCAGAGTTCTTCGAAAAATGCTTATTAATTCTTCCTGTGGTTCGGGTCTGCTGACCCTCACCGATTCGAAGGGGTGAGGATCATAAGTATTGATTTCTTAAAAGAGCGGACGCGGTTTTTCACCAGGAAAACGAGAGGCTTAGTCCTCAAGGACCACCTTCACCTCCATATGGTTCTGATGGACCACTCATATTGGAAAATTTCCCCGCATTTTGTTCCAACTTCCTATGGTTTATATGCCCTTCACTCCAACCAGAAAATTACGACGGGGTAACGAGGAAGGTTTAAAAAAATGTCAACGCGGAATTCAAATAATAACATTTATTGTCGCTCTCCGGCACACATGGTGTATCAGGTTCGAGAGAAATGCCATAAAAAATGCCGGGCGTATTCCGGATTGATCGATATGGCCTTTTTTCCCGGATATGGTTTATCAGGGAAGTCCGGATGAGCATTCGATACCCCGCACTGGCACTGGCACTGATCGTTCTCGTTCTCATAGTTCCGGCGACAGCAGTTCCTGGGGGGAACTGGACCGAGATCAACGGGTCCGCAGAATTCCCGGAACGATACCATCATACGTCGGTTGTGTTTGACGACAAGATGTGGGTGATCGGAGGATATGATTCGGTCGGAGGGTATGATGGTGGATTCAGAAATGATACCTGGTATTCCTCTGGCGGAAGTGTATGGTATGAGGCAAACGCATCTGCAAAATTTCCGGCGCGTAATTTGCACTCATCTGTCATCTATAACAGTAAGATGTGGGTGATTGGGGGACAATCTTTCGGGGGTTATCCGCATAAGGATATCTGGAGTTCAACAGATGGGATTATATGGAACATGGTAACCGATACTGCTGGATTCTCCGCCCGTTACAGTCACGCGTCAATAAATTTTTTAAATAAAATATGGGTGATAGGAGGCTATGATGGTGGCTATGATGATGAGGTCTGGGCTTCTTCTGATGGTGTATCATGGAATAAGATCTCATCTGATGGAGACCACTTCACCGGCCGGGCGAGCCATTCATCGCTGGTTTTTAACAATAAAATCTGGGTGATTGGGGGAGACACAACGGGGATTGACACCGGGTATAAGAACGATGTCTGGTATTCTTCGGATGGCATAACATGGACTGAGACCGCAGTTGTCGGGGATCGCTTCACACCCCGGCATAGTCATACATCGGTTGTTTATGACAACAAGATGTGGGTAATTGGAGGACTCAGCGCAACCGGGATTATGGATGATGCCTGGTATTCAACCGATGGCATAACATGGATCAAGACCACACCCACCCTCGCCCCGCCAGCCCGGGAGAGCCATACGTCGGTTGTCTCCGGATCAAAAATGTGGATTATCGGGGGATATGATGGGTCATCCAATAAAAATGATGTATGGGCATCCCTGATAGCGCCGGTTGCAGGGTTTTCAGCCAGCCCGGTATCCGGTAATGCACCGCTTTTAGTAACATTCACAGACGCGTCTTTGGAATTTCCATCATCATATGTATGGACTTTTGGTGATGGGAGTACATCGTCATCAGTAAATCCTGTCCATTCGTACACGGCCGCCGGCACATACCCGGTATCCCTGACCGTGACGAACAGCGACGGGACCAGCACGGAAACCAAAGCCGCGTATATCACGGTCTTTGCTCCATCATCTTCCGGAACCGTTGCCAGCACCTCCGGCGATGACGACCCCCCGGACACCATGACGGATGTATCCCACACACCCATGACAATCACCGTGAACGTGGGAGGCAACTCGGCAGTACCCCTAGTGACAGTGACCGGCACCGGATTAAAAGACCTCATCGTTACCGCTACGGTGCTGGCCGGCCCGGGTACCGGTATTCCCCCGCCACCGGGGACCGTCTACGAGTACATCGGGCTTGTCCCGGCCCGGTACACCACGATCACCAGCGGGGAGATCACCTTTTCCATTCCGGCCACGTGGCTCGAAGAGCATGCGATCCGCCCGGACACGATCACCATGTACCACTATACCGGGACGGTGTGGGAATCCCTGCCCACAACGGTCCTTGCAACGAAAAACGGCCAGGTGCATTTCTCAACGACAAGCCCCGGGTTCTCCCTTTTTGCGATCAGCGGGATGCCGGGCGAATTGCCGGACATGCCCCTGACCAGCCCGTCCCCGCAGGCATCCGGTGACCCCACGCCCGTACCGGAACATACTCCCGACATTACACAACCACTCGCCACCCGGACAACTTCGCCCCCGCAGGTACAGCCCAATCAGCCGGCACCGGAATTCCCGCTTGCCCTCATCGCGGTCACTGCTGTGGCGTGTGTCGGGCTCTTCACCGGATGCATGCTGGTACGACGCTGGTGGACCCGCCGGCAGAACCCGGCATTGTTCCGGAAATACGAGTAACCGGCGGCCCTGCCGGAGTGCACGGGTCCCGTGGCACCGGTACCGCCCCTTGTTCCGGTTCCCAAAAAATTATTTCTTTCCCGCGATCACGACAAGCAGCCCGAGCGTCACGACAACAACCGCGACCGGGGGCGACGCCTTCGGGGTCGTTGCCGTTGCCACCGGCACCTGCTGCTCATCCAGCCATGCAAGAGCGTACGTCAGCTGGACGTCCTCGCCGGCCATCGCCCGGGCAACCGTCTCCTCAGTAAGCGGCACCCGGATTTGCGGCGCAATCCCCCCGGTGAGCGACGCATTGCTGTCCACCTGGACCACGCCGTCCTGGCCGAGAGACGCCCCGTCCGGGAAGAAGACGTACATGCCGAGCGGCAGGACCGCCTGGGGGCCGTTCATGCCAAACGCCCCGTTGCTCCCGTACCAGGAGATGACCTTCCCGGTGCCGGTCTTCGCAAACACCATCGGGAGCCCCTCGCCGGAACTGATCGTATCCGGGGAGACGAGCACCGCGACCGGGCCGGTATACCGGGCCGGCTGAGGCTGCGTCCAGGCCCCGGAGACGGGGGTGAACCGCCGTGAGCCGGGGTCGAACATCGTCGCGTACTCGTAGAAAACCGGTTTGTCAACAAACCAGCCGGCAAAGCAGGACGCGAGGTTGTCGTCCCCGCCGCTGTTGTACCGGAAGTCGATCACTACACCGGGGGCGTTCTTTGTATTCGCGTCCAGCATCGCGGCTCTGAACGGCTCGTACACTTCGTACGCTTCATCGTAGATCGCGATGTACACGTACCCTCCCGGCAGCGTCCGGTACGTGAGCGTGTCGGTGCTGACCTGCGGCTGGATATCGGTCAGGCGGTTTGCAGCGCCGATATCGTTCACCTCTTTCCCGAGGAAAAAGCTGCTCTTCTTCAGGCTGTCGTACCCGTCATCGTATGCCATGAGGTTCATGGTCCGCGGGTGCTGGATGGCACCGTACGTGATCTTGACCGAAGCCGACGCCCCCACCGGGGCCCGGGTCAGGAGCCGGGTCTTCTGGAGCAGGAGCCCCTCGGTCGTCGAGGGCTTCTTCACCGCCCAGATGGAGGACGTGGCGTTGATCGCATCGTGGATCTCCACCCCGTTCCACCCGGTCACCTCATCGCCAAAACGGATCCCCGCCGTCTCCGCTGCGCTGCCGTTTGCCACATAACTCACGATCACCTTTCCGGAATCCAGCCGGGTCAGCGCAAGCCCGTAGCCCCCACCGATGTCGGCATACTTTGCCCCGAAGTCTCCGTTTGTATCCAGCACTTCCACGTGCCCGTCCGGGATCGCGACCAGGTATCCCCGGAGGGCCCGGTAATACGCGGCCTTGTCCTGTTTCTTCTCCGCATCGGCGATCGCAGGCGCCCAGGTTTTGTAGAGTGCATCGAAGTCAACGGACCGCCACTGCGTAAAGGCATATCGTTCATTGATGAGGGTATGGAGCGAGAGGAACGCCTCGCTTAACGACCGGTTGCTGTAATCCGCGAGCGGGGTCTTGTTCGCCGCAACCGGTGAAAATGCGGCGATCAGTTCCTCGTTGTACGCGGTCTCGTTGTTCCGCTCGAACGGGACGCAGGTGTCGGTCCAGACCATCCCGCAGCCCGGGCAGCTGTCAGAACCGGCAGCGGCCACCGGGAAAACACCGGCCGTAAGGAGGAGGAGAAGGACACCAGGGATCACGAAGCGGGCGTTCATGCTCTTCAAAGGACTCTCTCCATTCGCTGGCAGGTAGCAGGGATCATAGTAGTTGCTGTATTTCGCCGTGCGGCTATATGTTGCTGACGCTTTCCCATGCGTATGGCGGGCAGCGGCCGGAATAACAACAACGGTGAAGAGGGGGCATGTACTCCGCAGGGAAAAAAGAACGGAGGTTCTCAACTGCTGACCAGCAGGCCGACCAGTACACCCGCAATTGCCGCAAGGGGCCGCGATGGTATCTGGTTCACGGCAATCACGGGCGATCCGGGGACAAGTTACATCGTTGCTCTCATTGTCCCTGCGATGATCGGGATCGTCGTTTTTTTCGTGATGACCCGTCAGGTCTTTTCATATTCGCGATAATTACCCATAAGAGAATGAAAAACAGCAGAAATTTGACGGAATAGAAAATAAACTGAATGCCCGGCAGTCCATTTTCAATAATCTCGTAGGGCTTTCCTGATGCATAGACAATCCCCTGTAAAACAGGCGATTCGAGAAACATAATCAGCTGGATAAGATAAAAGAGAAGCACCTGCCAATACGATTTCATCAGGAATAGAGCCAGGAACGGGACGATCCAGACGATAAAATAGGGAGTGAGTGCCACGTTGAGCAGGATAAAAGCAAAAACAGAAAAAAAGATGGCATAGCAAAGGATGACCGGCTTCCCGCTGGAGTGGTGGTAATACCAGTACAGTAAAAAACCTTCAATAATACAAAGCAGAATAACTGACAGTTCCCAGAATGGTTGAAAACCTGTGACGCTTTTTGCAATAACATCAAGATAATATATCAGGCTGTGGACTTCGCTGCCGGGGCGCCCCATCTGGGACTGGTAGGTGAAAAGAAATCCCTGAATATTCAGGAGAATAAACGGAATTACGGCCAAAAAAACCAGGAGGCAGGAAACAGCCAAGCCTTTTTTCATCGGGGCCGTGTCATTATGATTTTTAATCGTATGAACGATGAAAAACGGAAAACAGACGGCAGGAAACCATTTCGTCAGAAATCCACACGCCGCTGAAATATATGCAGGTATCTCTCTTCCATAAATAAATAATAAAAGAGAAAATACAAGGAAAAAAGTTGGAACGATATCAAAGGAAAATGAACCTGCAAATGCACTGAAAAATGCTGTGGCATACAACAATCCACAGAAAAATGCTTTGTTATTTCCAAATAACCTGGCTGCTATGAAATAGACGCAGACAAGCACCGCAATGTCAACAAGGCACATCAGGATGACATAAGAACCGACAAATACCGGATGACCCGGGACCAGCAGGGTAGGGATTGCTGCAATAAGGGCCGGGACAAGAAACAACTGGGGATATTCGATATGATAATCGACATAGGGTATATGACCGGAAAGTGCCTCGGATGCATATGAATGGTATATACTGAGCTCCACATTGTTCGTAACGGCAATATGATAGAGGGAGAGGGAGAGTACAATTATTTTTACAAAGATGAGGATACAAATCAGGAGAGATATCTCGTTAATAACCCGTTCCCGGGAATGTTCCGGTTTTTCTGTCGGCTTCTCTTTTGGCAATCGCTCAATAGTATCTTCATGGTGGTATGTCCACCATCCGATAAACATAATCACCGGAATCCCGACCGGGATGCAGAAACCATCAGGCCCATGAAAAAAGGGGCCGTACTGGAGTATATCCGAGATCGCAAAAAGGAGACCGCAAATAATTATCATTACAGAGGAAATCCTGAAGTACGGGTGAGAACCTTTTGCGAGTGATGCGATATTTACAATAAAAGAACAGACAAGAAGGATCGCTGCTAAAATCCCCACCATTAAGGGGACTGCATGTATTCCCGTGATATCTCCTTCAAAAATAAATCTGATAAGATTCGATACCGAGATGATTGAACTTCCATTTACCGTCTCCTGATACTGAAAAAGTGCCCATTGTATCCCGGCAACCGCCCAGTCTCCAATTGGGTAGCGTAATTTTTCAGGAACGCCGAACGCGTAAATATTTACAGGAATTAAAAAAACCAGGCAGTGAAGAATAAACGATGGGCGAAGTTTTATCATTTTTATTTTTACCAGTGGTTCAATATTCAATCATTCAGATATGAAATTTTTCTTATGATCCGACAGGTCATCAGACCTGGAGGACGAGAAGAACGCATCAGCGTTCTTCGAGTTCCGAGACCTTTATCAGAATCCGAATTGATAAACGTCATCAGGCCCGCATAAGTGGTTTTTACAACAAAGTGGAGCGGTTCGCTCATGTGGGATTGTGTGGCGGCCCCGCTCCATTTTTATTCCAGTATTTTATTACACCGGGATGCGCAACTATTCTGCATGGATAACACTCTGATCATCACCGACGCGGCCGGGTACGCAAAGGAAGCGCTCGTGGGGAAATGGACCCGCTGGCTTATCTTTGTCATCTGCGGCCTGCCCATGGCCCTCCTCCCGTTCGTGTTTGACTCAAAGAAGTTAGTAGACGGCGCGACCTTCCGCTGGGACCTCGTCCCCTGGACCGAGATCGCCATCATCTGTATTGTCGCCTTCCTCCTCTCGTTCCTCCTCTCGGGGTACCTGGCCCGGGTCTACCGGGGGGTAACACCCCCGCCGGAGTTCGACAACTGGGGGGCCCTGTATATCGACGGGATAAAAATTGCTGTCACCGGGTTCATCTGGTTCATCCCGATGTTTGTCGTGATCGCGGCCCTGTTCGCCGTCATCTTCGGCATGGGTGCAGGCGACACCGGATCTCAGATCGGGATGATCGGACTCATATTCCTCATTCTCCTCATTGAGATCGTGGTGGTCATCGTTACCGTCCTCTTCAGCATGCTGGGCATTATCCGGTGCGCCCGCACCGGCAGTATCCGGGAAGGTATCCGGTTTAGTGCAATCCTTGAGACGATCCGGACGATCGGCTGGCTGAATTACCTCATCGCCCTGGTGATCCTCATGGTCATCGGGTTTGTCTTCTTCATCATCCTCTCGATCGTCGCCTTCATCCCGTACGTGGGATGGGTGATCCAGCTCGTCTTCATCCCGTTCTACTCGGTCTTTTCCGCACGGTACCTCTGCCAGGTGTATGACCACGGCGTGCCACAGGCAACGGCCTGAATCTTTTTTTCCCTCTCTTTTTCTGCCGGTTACGACAGGACCTGTGCCATCTTCGCAAGCGACGCCGCCACCCGGCGCCGGAACACGTCGCGGTCGATCGCGGAGGCTGCGTGCCGGTCGAGCACCATGATCCGGTCGGCCTGGGCGATCAGGGCGTCCATGGCACACGCGGCAAAGACGAGCGCCGTGTCGCCGAGTTTCCCGCGGTCGTGGGCAAGGATCTCAGAGAGGGGCGTCACCTCCCCGGTCTGGAGACAGCTCTTCACGAGCAGGTTCGGGGCTGCCCGGTCCTCATCGATCAGGAGGAGCGGGGCCCTGCGGGCAACCGCGCCCTGCACCTGGAACGCCATCGTCATCGACCCGCTGCCCATGCCGCAGGCAGCCCGTGCGGTGCCGGCCATCCCGGGCGGGAGAGCGGAGAAGAACATGCTCACGTCCGCCCCGGCCAGCTCGCAGTTCACTGCTTCCGCGGTGCAGAGGCCGTCCACGGTCACGACCCGTTCCCGCCCGTCGCCAACCGCGTGGTCGTCCATGCCGGCGATGATCCCTTCGAGGAACGTGGTCTTGCCCTGTGCGTTCGAGCCGGCAACCGCGAACACCTCGCGTTTCCGGATGCCAAGGCCGGTCACGACCCGGTTGCTCGCCCCGAGCTCCAGCTCCACTGGCGCAAGCTCCTGCGGGCAGGTGAACGGTACGTTCACGCCTTCCTTGGGACCGGCAGTCCGGAAGAAGCAGCGGTACCGGGTGCAGTGCCGGGCGAGCCGGGCACCGTCACCGACAAAAGAGATCAGGCCGAGCGAAGGGAGCCGCTCCCGGAGCAGCTGCTGGTCGAGCGCATTGATCCACGCGGTCTCGAGCACCCGCACCGGCAGGGCGAAGACGCACGCCGCGACCGCTTCGCAGAGCGCTGCAACCGTCTCCGTGACCCGGAAGACCTCCACAGGGGAGAACCGGGCCGGGCAGGGGACGGCCCCGCAGAGGAGGAGGTGGACGCCCGACTCGTCCGCGAAGTTGCGGCTGTCGGCATGCCAGAGATCGGATGCGAGCGCTGACGGTGACCGGACAAGGGTGTAAGGTTCGGCAGTGGACGCGTAGTGCTGCGGAAATTGTGTGCCTTTCCCGGCGAGCGGGCCGAGCGCCGGCACGCAAAAAACCTGCTGCTTGACCCGCTCGATGATCAGGGCAACGGCACCGGCTGCACCCCGCACGTCAAGCGGGACCTCGGAGAGGAGCGGGCGGCGTATGATCACCGGTACCGAGAACCGGAGGGCGTCGCCGTCAAACGACCGGACCGCGTACGCCGTGACACCCGGCACCACCGCCGCCGTATCGATCGCCCACCGTTCATCACCGGGAAGGGCGAGCACCCCGGCAAGACAGGCATCCGGTCCATCATCCATGGTACGGGATTGCACCGTGAACCGTAAAAAAGCCGGTCATGAAAAGAGCTGGGCGGGGTTCCGCATTACTTCGAGCTGTCGTACCCGCACCGCTTGCAGCGGTAGGAGCCGTCGGGTTTCAGGACGATATTGGGGTCATGGCACTGGTCGCAGATCGGTCGGTCCTTCTTCACCTTCGACTTGGCCTGGGGGAGTTTTTCCATGGGAAGTGATTGCCGGGATTTCTATAAAGATATACCCCGTATTCCACCCTCATCCTTATGCACACACCCGCCCAATCCATGAACAGCAATGTCCCCCGACTCTGAAAAGCCTGCTGCCCGCGACCTCGAGACCATCGACCACTTCTTCGATAACTGGTGCAACCTCCCCTGGACCGAATGGGTCCCCTTCAATGCAACAAAACAGGTGTTCACCAAGATCCCGCAGGAGCCCGGCATCTACCGCATCCGTCCGGTGGGAAAAGAGTGCCTCGTATATATCGGCGAGACAAAACGGTCACTTCGCGAGCGCCTGCACAACCTCATAATCGAGCTTGCAAAGGCAGAGGGAATGCCCTGGAGCGATCCCCACACGGAAGCCCCGGCGCTCTGGGCATGGAGAACCGAGTGGTTATCAAACCACGAGGTCGAGAAGAATCCGAAGAATTCGATGAGTTCCGAGAGGTCATCAGATATCGTGGACGATAAGAGTCAGCAGGATTCGATGAGTTCTGATAGGTCATCAGATATCGTGGACGATAAGAGTCAGCAGGATTCGATGAGTTCCGAGGGGCCATCAGGCCGCGAGGACGAGAAGAATTCGAAGAATTCTTCGAGCGGCGAGGGGTTGGCAGACCACACCGAAGAGGCCCTGCTGCCAGTAGATCCCCACGGGTTCGAATGCTCGGCCGCACCGCTCGATGCCTCCGACAGCGGGCGCCGGGCCATGGAGAGTTTTCTCCTGTACCGGTACCGGCAGGAGAACGGGGAATCGCCACTCTGCAGCCTTGGCCGTTTCCACCCCCGGTACCGCAGGTCAACAACAAGGAAAGAAGGGGTGCGGGGCGCCCGGCTCGCGGAGGGGCAGAAAGACAACCCGGCCGGGAGACCGGGCCACCCGCCGCTCCGGCCTTCAGGAACACCCGGGGACCGGGACTGGATGGGGCTTGCCTGGAGCGAGCACGAGACACTCACGGAAGAAAAACTCCGAAACGTCCCCCGCAGCCCGGGCCTGTACCTCCTGCTCGGTGCCGGACAGGTCATCTCCATCGGAGGTGTCGGGGACTGTGCCGCCCGGCTGAACGGGCAGGCCGGGAGGTCGTGGGAGGGGATGGTGCCGCAGTTTTCGTACCATGTCCTTGACGAACCCATCCCCCCACACCAGCTCCGGGAGCTGGAGACGGACCTGATCGGAAATTTCTATGAACAGTTCCGGAAAGCGCCGGAACTCCAGTTCAGGAGCAGCAGTCACAGGCCGTGAACAACGTGGACCGGTTCTGGGGTGACCAATGACCCGCTACCTGATCGATATCCGCCTGATGGGTTCGGTGAAGCAGCAGATCAGCGGTTTAAGCCATCATCTGGATGAGAAATTCCGTCTCGGCAACAAGCTTGTTGTCCCGCATATTACACTTGCCGGGCCCTTTTCAACGGAGAATGAAGAAAAACTTCTCGAAGAGTTCAAACGGGTATGCACGGACCAGATAACGGTCCCGAAATACGAGGTCGGAGGGTACGGGTTTTTTGATGATACGCGGGTGGTCTTTGTTGCGATCACCCCGGACGAGTCCCTGAAACAATTCCGGTACAAGCTCGCGCAGGCAATCTCACCGTACTGCACATTACGGGACTATGACCGGGATTCTGCCGACACATTCAGGTTCCACGCAACACTCGCCATGAAACTTGACTGGCTCACCTTCCGTAGGATCAAATGGTATTTCAGGAAACAGGAACCGGTCGTGTACCGGCACCACCCGATCCGGGCGACCCTGCTCCGGAATTCAAAGATCGTATGCGAATATGATTTCGTCCAGGACCGTATGCTGACCCGGGCTCAGGCACTGAGCAGGGCGACGAGGAAGCGGGATTTTGATATGCTCAGGGCATGGGATGACGGGTGCCGGGAGGAATAACGGAGAATATTTCCCCCGATAAATACGGGCAAAAATATATCATCCCATAACCATATCATCGGTTATCAAATTCTGGGAGTTTATGATATGGCAGATAGTGCAGGCCAGACAGGCTCGATCAATGTGATCTCAACCCCGGGTGGGGCAAAGATCCAGGTAAGCCATAACAACAGTACCGAACAGATCGTTCCGGAGACACCGTACACCATCGGCGGGAAAGAGCCGGGCACCTATACCGTGACCGTCACCAAGGGTGGGGACTCGAATTCAAAGCAGGTGAAGGTTGAAGCGGATAAGACGGTCACCGTGTACCTGACCATCTTTAACGCCGAAGTAAATGCCGTCATCAGCAGGATTGGGTATTACACGGTCGCGTTCATCATGCTCCTTGCAGCAATCACCGTAGCAACGTATTTCAATTTCCTTATTCCTCACAGCAATTTGTTCAGGGAACTTATTTTTGTCGCATGTGCCGGTGGGCTTGGCGGCCTGGCCTTCAACATGTACGTCTATGTGTACCATATCGGCCGCGAGGAGGATTTCAGGGTGGAATACAAATATTCGTATTACCTCCGCCCGTTCCTCGGCATTCTCTATGGTACCTTTGTCTTCTTCCTGGTAGCCGGCGGCCTCATGATGCTGTCCGGGACAACGGCACCCACCATTGAGAATATGTACGTCCTGAAGTCCGTCATGTTCTATATCGCGCTCGCGTTCCTTGCCGGGTATGCGGAGGAGCCGTTCTCCCTCCAGCTGAAGACCCTGGCAGAGGCCCTGTTCAAGGAACCACCAAACACAGACACTGCAACAACAACCGCAAAATAACACCATCGCCTCACAGGAGATCACGAGAGGGGACGACCCCGGGTTCCGAAGAGGGGGCGGGCAGGGTACCGGATGAGAAAATTAAAAATTTACATCTTCGACTGGTCGCGGGGGAGTGCCGTGCCGTGGGCACCCGGGCCTTTTGCGCCGAGGCCGAGCATCGGGTCACGCTTCTTCTTCTTGTGCTCCCCGTCATCGGGAGACGCAGCCGGGACCTTGTCTAAGAAACACTCGACCGGGTCGCGCCCGCCGGCACAGGTCTTATCCTTGAATTCCGTGCAGTCCCCGCACACCGGCACCTGGGTTGGCAGCAGCGAGGGGAAGTGGTTCTTCCAGAGAGTGGGATCGATCTTGCCCTGTTCGAGAAAACGCTGGATATGCCGCGCCGTGTATTTCATGCTGATATCATAAGCACTGGATCCTCATATGCCTTCTTTCATGGCAGGGCCGGTCTCAGCCCTGTCGGCAGATCTCCGCGAGGAACACCTGCCCGTACTTCTCCTTCTTGAACGCTCCCACGCCAAACACGGCACCGAAACCGGCCATGTCGGAAGGCCGGGTGGCGGCAAGTTCACGCAGGGTCCGGTCGGGGAAGATCATGTACGGCGGCACGCCGTTCGTATCCGCGATCTCCTTCCGCAGCGCCTTTAAACGGCGGAACAAATCTTCAGCACCCGGGTCCAGCGAGGTTGCGGACTGCGCTTTCTCTTTTACCGTACCAGCCTCCGGCACCGGGAGCATCACCCGACAGCGGCCACGGAGCAGTTCGTCGGTCCGTGGCGTGCACCGGATCACCGGGTACTTGTCGCCCGCACGGGCAAGGAAGCCCTGCCGGACCAGCTCGCTTACCCAGGTGCGGTACTGTGCCTTGCTGTACTTCTTCCCGGCCCCGTACGCGGGGAGAGAAGCGAGGTTGTACTCCCGGATTTTTGCACCTTTCGAACCCCGGAGGACATCGGCAATCAGCTCGATCCCGAAATTCACGGGAAGCTGTTTCACGCAGGCTGCGATCGTCTTTGCCGCATCCGTGCAGTCCACCATGTCGGGGGGGTGGTCGCAGGTATCACACGCGCCGCAGTTCTCCTCCCGGTATTCTTCGCCGAAGTACGTGAGCAGGAACTTCCGGCGGCAGCCGGTTGTCTCGCAGTACTCTGCCATGTCCTGCAGTTTCTTCAACGCAACCCACAGGTGCTGGCCCCCGGTGTCGTCGTGCTCGAGCATCGAACGGACCCGCCCGTAGTCGCCCCGACTGTAGAGGAGGATGCACTCGCTGTACTGGCCGTCCCGGCCGGCCCGGCCCGTCTCCTGGTAATATCCCTCGAGGGTCTTGGGCAGGACGTAGTGGATCACGTACCGCACATCCGGCTTGTCGATGCCCATCCCGAACGCGACCGTGGCGCAGACCACCTGCACCCGGTCCTTGATGAACGCCTCCTGCACCTCTTCCCGCACCTGTTTCGAGAGCCCCGCATGGTAGGCACGCGCAATAAAGCCGCGTTTTTTGAGTTCCCCCGCCACCTCTTCGGTCTCCTCCCGCGAGAGGCAATAGATAATTCCCGAATCATCGCGGTGCTGCCCGAGATAGTCAGAAAGGAATATGAGCGGGTTCTTCTTTGGGATCACCCGGTACCGGAGGTTTGTACGGTTGAAGCTGCCCACGAACTCCCGGGCGCCGGTAAGGCCAAGCTGCTGCCGGATGTCCCGGCGCACCTCGGGGACCGCGGTCGCGGTCAGGGCGATGAGAGGGACCCCGGGGAAGAACTTCCGGAGCTGGGCGAGCTGCCGGTACTCGGGCCGGAAGTTGTGGCCCCACTCCGAGATGCAGTGCGCCTCGTCGATCGCGATCAGCCGGACCGGGACTGCGGAGAGGGTGGAGAGAAAATTCGGCTGCATGCACTTCTCCGGCGAGATAAAGAGGAGCCGGAGGCTGCCATCCGCGAGGTCCTCCCCGAGCCGGACCCGCTCGTGGTAATCGAGCGTGCTGTTCCAGGCCGCGGCCGGGATGCCCCGGGCCTGCAGGTCGTCGACCTGGTCCTTCATCAGCGAGATGAGGGGGGAGATGACAAGCGTGAGGCCGCCGAGGTAGAGCGCGGGCAGCTGGTAGCAGAGCGACTTGCCCCCACCGGTCGCCATGATCGCGAGGGTGTCGTGGCCGCCAAGGACCGACCCGATGATCTCCTTCTGGTGCGGCAGGAAAGCGGAGGAGCCCCAGTACATGTGAAGGAGTTGGGCGGTCGTGGCCATAGGATCCCTGATGCCCGGCAATACCGGGAATGCTGCCAAAGAATACGACGGCCGGCGGGAAGAATTTATGCAATGCCTGCTGTTCCCGAAGGGAAGAGCAGGCAGGAGAAGAAACTGTCAGGTTTCTTCGACCAGGGGGGAGATTTACCTCATGGCCCGCCTGAACCACAGGTTTTATGCCAATGCCAAAGGAATCCTTTAAGGAAGCATATGGCCAGAAAATGCGGCACGTGCGGTTTCCCTGCCCCCGACGGGGAATCGAAATTCTGCAACCGGTGCGGACAGGCGATCGTGGAGGAGCCGGAACCCGGGTTCCCGGTCTGCGGCACGTGCGGTGCCCGGGTTGCCGACCCCGAGGCGCAGTTCTGTGACAAGTGTGGCGGGCCGGTAAAGAAGACGAAATCGATGGCATGCCCGTCCTGCGGGAACCCGGCGATCAACGAGGACTCGAAGTTCTGCACCCGGTGCGGCATGACCTTTGCCAAGCCGGGCACGTGCCCATCCTGCGGTTTTGTCAACCCCGACAGCGAGGCGGTCTTCTGCAACCGGTGCGGGGCATCGCTCAAAGGTACAGGGACTGCAACCGCACCGTCAATCGCACCGTCCATCATCGTAACAAAGAAACAGCGGGTTCCCCTGCCGGTGCAGGAACCACCGGTCACTGACTGGGACCCGTGGAGCGACGGAGCCGATGATGCCAGTGCCCGGCCGGTCGCACCTCCGGTGAACCCGTACGGGTACCAGGACGAACCGGCATCGCGGCCCCCACAGATTCGCATGCCACCGAAGAAATATGCGCACCTCCCCCTGATCGCCGACGAGCTCAAGGGCGGGAAGAAGTCCTACGCGGACCCCGACGAATACACCGAGCCCCCTAAAAAAGAGCGCCCGTCAAAGAAAGGCGTCCTCGGATTCATGAAGCGGTAGACGATGGAAAGCGGCTGCCGTACAACGAACCCGAAAACGTATAACATCAGGCGGCAAACGGATCACTATCCAACGGGGTGGAGATTCATGAAGTCCGCGTTACCGGTCATTGCCGTCACTATCCTCATTGCCGCATGCCTTGTGCTGCCGGCCTCGGCAGCAGTCTATTACAGCACCAGCACCCCGCAGATCATCACCCGCGGCGACGAGTTAACCGTCAGCGGCACCGGCGCCACGAACGGCACGGTCGTCCTCTGGATCATTGGCAGGGACTATTTCGGGACCTGGGCGGTTGCGCCGGACCGGCACGGTAATTTCTCCTTCTTCTACAAACCCACCGAGACGGCCCGGTTCTCCGCCGGCCAGTATGCGGTCGTGCTCCAGGACCCGGGGCCAAACGGCATCATGGAGGTCGAGCCCGGCAAAGACGCGGGCGGCAACCTCACCATCATGAACCGTGGCAAGATCATCGTGCGGATCGGGACTAAAGAGGCGCTCAGGGCCAATGTCCAGAAGGAGACCGCTTCACTCACTGATGCCGCCAGACTGCAGGGCGTGGACGACACATTCGTCACGGAATATTTCTTTGTTGAGGACCCGATCGTGGTATTCAACGGGATCATCCCGGCATCGGACTCACGTCTCCCCGACCAGGTCACGGGCAACCGGATCTTCTTCAACGGCACGACCAACCTTCGGACAAGCGACGTCTTCCGGGCGGAGATCCGTAAGGACGGCGCGGAGACGCCGATCATGACAAAGGACCTTACGATCATCCCCGGCACCGGCCTGAACTCCTGGAACTATGAGCTGGACGAACCGGGCCTTCAACCGGGGAAGTATCGCATCTCCGTGCGCTGGGCCTCGTACAATACCACCGGCTCCAGCACAGCGTATTTTGCCGTCAGGGAAGGCACGGTCCCGGTAACGCCGGGCCTGCCGGCCCCCGCCATGAACACCGAGGCCCCGCTCCCGAAGGGGCTTGACACGCTGCTTATCCTCGGGATTGTGTTCGTCTCCGCCGTTGTCCTGTATACGGTCGGCAAAAAATAGGGATAATTGCGTTACGAGAAGTACGCAACGATATTCCGGAAGAGCTGCATGTTGAGCGACTCGGCAGGCAGCGCCCGGCCCTCGCGCCGCGCCTGCTCCTTCATGAGCGGCCAGTCATAGAGGTTGGTGAACTCCATTGCCCGCTCGGGGTGCGGCATCATGCCGAGCACCCGGCCGTTCGCGGAGGTGAGACCGGCGATGTCCTCCACCGAACCGTTCGGGTTGTAGGGATACTCACCGTCCGCAGGGTTCATGTCCTCCCGGCAGTACGTGAACGCGACCATCTTCTTCTGCCTGATCTTCTGGAGGGTTTCTTTCGAACACGAAAGGTTACCCTCGCCGTGGGAAACGGGGCAGTATATCCGTTTGATCCCCCGCGTCCAGAGGTTCTCGTTCGCCGGTTTCAGGGTGACAAACCGGCACTCCAGCCGGCCGCCGCGGTTTGGCATCAGGGCGATCTCCCGGGCATACGTCCTGTCGAACGCGGGGACGAGGCCGAGGTTTGCGAGGATCTGGAACCCGTTGCAGATGCCAAGCACAAGGTTGTCGCCGTCCATGAACTCCTGCAGCTCATCCCAGAGATTGTTCCTGACCCGGTTCGCGTAGGCATTGCCGGCACCGGTGTCGTCGCCATACGAGAAGCCGCCGGGGAAGACGAGCAGCCGGTAGTCTGCCATCGACCTGTCCCCCGCGATCAGGTCGTTGATGTGGACGATGTCCGCATCCATGCCGGCCCGGGTCAGGGCAACGTGTGTCTCCATCTCGGAGTTGATCCCATAGCCGCTCATGATCAGGGCCTTTTCAGGGATCCGTTCCGGTGCTGCCGGGGCCGTTGGCATTGCTGCCGGCCTCCTGATATTTCGCCGTACTGTTGCCATATCAGAACCTCCCAAACGAGGCCTTGTACGCCGTTTCAAGGTCCCTTACCGCCACGTCCAGGAGGAGCGTCTGTGCGGTGAGCCGGAACCGGCTCCCCCCCGTCCTCCCGAGCAGCACTGCGTCCGGCCCAAGCGCCTGCTCGAACGCCCGCTTGTGGTCCGGGGCAACCGTGACCACGAACCGTGAGAGCGACTCCGAGAAGAGGAAGTAGTCCGGGCGTATCGAGTCCGGGACAGGGACGGTGAGGTCCATGCCAAGCCGGCCGGCAACCGCGACTTTTGCGAGCGCAACCGCAAGACCACCGTGGTTGACCGGGAAGGCTGAGGCCACGAGTTCGTGGGCGATCGCGTTCGCGAGCCGGACATAGCGCTCCTTTGCCGCTGCCGCGTCCAGCACCGGCACGGTATTCCCGGTGCTCCCGAGCAGGGCGAAGTACTCCGACCCGCCCAGCTCCTCTTTAGTCCCGCCGATCACGTACACGAGATCGCCGGCGATCTTGGCATCCATCGAGACCGCCTTTCCCGCATCCGGGTGAACGCCGATGGAGGAGATGAGGAGGGTCGGCGGCACGGAGACCTTCACCTTCTCCCCTTCCGCGTCGAACCCCGAGAAGTCGTTGAACATGGAGTCCTTGCCGGAAATGAACGGGGTGCCGAATGTCTTCGAGAAGTCGTAGCACCCCTTTGCCGCGAGCTTCAGCTGCCCAAGGCGTTCGGGCTCATCGGACGAACACCAGCAGAAGTTGTCGAGGATCGCGACCGTGTCCAGGGGTACGCCCATGGCAACGAGCCCCCGCAGGGCCGTGTCGATGCCCGCACCGGCCATGTTGTACGGGTCGATCTCGGAGTACGAGGGGAAGAGGGCCTGCGAGAGGCCGACGGCCTTCTTCGACCCGGGGACAATCTTCGTCAGCGTTGCGACCGACTGCACCCGGCCCTTCCCCTGCACCGGCCCGAGCACGTGGCCGCCCTGCACGGTATGGTCGTACTGGATGGTGATGTACTCCTTCGAACAGATGTTCTTCCTCTTCATCATCGCGAGCAGGGTATCGTCGAGCCGCTCGGGGCAGGGGGTGTCCGGCTCGGGGTTTGCCTTCTTCAAAAAGATCGTTTTCAGCTGCTTCTTTGGCAGCCCGTCGTGCAGGAACGCAAGTTCGAGGTCCATCACGACCGCCCCGCCGCATTCCACAACACACCGGCCGGTGTCCGTGAACGTCCCGATCACGGTCGCTTCCACTTCCCGGCGCTCCATCAGCGCCATGAATGCCGCGAGGTTCTCCGGCTGCACGGCAAGCGTCATCCGCTCCTGCGACTCGGAGATCCAGACCTCCCACGGGGCCATGCCGTGGTACTTCAGCGGCACACAATCAAGCTGCACATGGCAGCCGTTGCACTCCTTTGCCATCTCTGCGACCGAGCAGGAGAGGCCGCCCGCCCCGTTGTCGGTGATGCTCCGGTAGAGGCCGGCATCGCGGGCCTCCTTGACGATCACGTCAGAGAACTTCTTCTGGGTGATCGGGTCGCCGATCTGCACCGCGGTGACCGGGCTCTTCGGGTCAAGCGCCTCCGATGAGAAGGTGGCGCCGTGGATCCCGTCCTTGCCCACCCGGCCGCCCACCATCACGATAAGGTCGCCGGCCTGCGCCGCCTTCTCGGAAAGCTTCCGGCCACCCGATTCCCAGGGGATCACGCCGACCGTGCCGGCAAAGACGAGCGGTTTTCCCGCGTAGCGGGGGTCGAAGTAACAGAACCCCTGCGGGGTCGGGATACCCGAGCAGTTGCCGCCAACACCCACGCCCCGGACCACACCGTCGAGGATCTGCCGGGGCGGGAGTACCGGGTTCGACATGTCCTTCCCGCGGAAGAGAGGGGCTGCAGCATCGGGGTCGCCAACACAGAAGCCGTAGATGTTGATGCATGGTTTTGCCCCGAGGCCGAAACCGATCGTGTCCCGGTTCACGCCCACGATGCCGGTCAGCGCCCCGCCAAACGGGTCGAGGGCCGAGGGGGAGTTGTGGGTCTCGACCTTGTGGGTGACGAGGAACTGGTCGTCGAAGATGATCGCGCCGGAGTTGTCGGAGAAGACCGAGACGCAGATGTCCCTGTCGCCCGCCGCCTCGCGGATCTCGTTCGTTGCCGCCTGGATGTACGTCTTGTAGAGCCCCTTTGGCACATCGTCGTCCATCGCGGAAGCGAAGATCGTGTGCTTGCAGTGCTCGCTCCAGGTCTGGGCAAGCGACTCGAGCTCCACGTCGGTCGGCTTCCGCCCGAGTTTCAGGAAATAGTCGCGGATCGCGTGGAGCTGGGCGAGGTCAAGGGCGAGCGGCCCCCGGCGCTCTCCCGTCTGCGGGTCAAGGATCCCTTCCTTCCCCAGCTTCATCAGCTCCGCGTCATCGATCCCAAGGTCCACCGGCCCCGCGGTCGGCAGCTCGTGGAGCTCCACGTGCGGCACGATACGGTCCATACCCGTATGCCCATATTCCTCCCGGGTCTTCGTGCGCACCCGGTTCACGAGGGGGTTTGCAAGCGTCCCGGCAAGGGCCCGGAGCGCCTCGGGGGCGAGCCGCCCGCGGACAAAGTAGAGCTGCGAGGAGTAGACCGCCTCCCCCTCGGCAAATTTCATTGCCAGGAAGTCCTCGATCGTCTGCCGGGCCGTGGTGCCGACATTGTCGGTCACGCCCGGGAGGAACCCGACCTCGATCGCGTAATCGAAAAGGGGCAGGGTTGCTTCGTCCACCGTGAACTCCTGCACGACCGGGTTGACGAGCTGCTGTGCTACCTGCACCAGCTCGTCCCGGGTGAAATCCCGTGCGCTCGTCGCGACCATGTACACATCGGTGAGGTGCAGTTCGTCGATGGGAAAGCCGAGCGACCGGATCCGGTCCGTCCGGGTCTTCAGGCGGGGGTCTTTGGTATAGTGAACTTCTATGCGGTGGACAAAAGAAGCCATGTACACAGATTTTGGCGCACTGGAGAAAATAGGTATCGTAAGGGCAGGTCACGGGTAGGAAAAAAGAGGGATCAGGCCATGTTACTTTCTCGTCACAACTACCGGGTCGAGCGTTGCATCGATCATCAGGTCGAAGTCCACCGTGTCCAGCCAGCCGGCCTTCTCGAACATGCTCATGAAGCAGATACCGGCAACTTTTGCCCCGACGTGTTTCCGGATGATATCCCGCACCTGCTCCTTGGTCACCGGCATCATCGGCATCGCAAGCCCGCCCATAAAGACGAGCAGTTTCGGGCGAAGTGTTGCCGGGCCGCCGGAGACCTGCATTCCCACATCCTCCACGTTCTGGATCTTTTTTGCCTTTGTCTCGTCAAGCAGGGGAACAAAGACCTGCTCCACGTGAAGGCCGCGGACCGCGACCGCATTGAACTCGATAAACGGCGTGCAGGTGCCCACGCAGCCGTAATAGGCGATCTGGTCCCCGTCCTTCAAGCCCAGGCCCTGCACAAACTCCTTGTAGGGGCGCAGGATACCGGGGATGCTCTTTGTTACCTCCCGTGTTACCATAACTGATCACCTGATCTCGGGCGGTATGCGGGATAAGTGTTGTTAAAAGCGGGGCACAGGTCACCGTTTCATAGCATGGCGGTAACACCAGCCGGCAATGAGTGGACTGACGATGACCCCGGCAATGACAACGATGCTGTGCCAGGAATAATTCTGCCGGATCACGAACTCCCGGATCACGATCATCGCGGCATAGATCGCACCGAGGAGGACGGAGAGTAATTTTGCAAGCGCCATCGGGTCCGCTGGCCGTGCAATGGGGAAGAACGCGAGCAGGAGGAGGAGGAGGAACAGGACGTACGTGAACGGGATGAGCGAGGGGGCAATAAAATACGGCTGGAGGTACGAGAAGATGCCGCTCATCACAAAGACAGGCAGGAGGAACACGGCCTCTTTTACCGTAAGCGGGTACCAGCGCATCGTGATCAGGACTCCGTTGGGCTGCCGGCATGATGAGTGTTGCGGCGGGAGAAAGGAGGATTACCGGAACCGGTCGTCCGACCGGGTCGTCTCCGCATTTTTACAAACCGACTCCAGCCACCCGCAGCGGGAGCCGGGGTACGCATCGAACACCGGCACGTACGGCTTGAGGTCGAGGAGCGGCGTGCCGTCCAGCACATCCACATCTTCGATGGTGAGCGTCCCGCCCGCCATGTCCACGGCAAGGAGCCGGACCACCGAGAGGCCGATCGCGTTCGGGCGCTTCGGAGACCGCGTAGCAAAGATGCCCCGGGGGGTTGTATCGAGGAACGGTTTTACCGTCAGGTTGTGATCCACGCACTTATGGAGGGCGTAGATGAGGATGACCCGCTCGAACCCGCTGAGGTCGAGGAGCCCTTCGCGGTACCGTGCGAAGATCTCAATCGTCCCTTGGGTACCCCGGGCCCCGTTCGGCTGGATGGGCATGCCGGCGATGTCACGGAACGGCGAGTGAATAGTGCCAACCGGGGCATAGGTGAAGGTGGCAGGGGGATCCTGCGTGTCGTGCATGAAGAGTTCTTGTCGCCCCGGCACTAAAAACCGATTGATTAAAAATTATTTCATCGCCATCATTGCATCGCGTTTCATCTCGATCGCGAGCGCAGTGCGGGAGCTTGCAACATGCTCGCGGAACTCGCGGGTGAGGGCGTTGATCGCGGCGTTGGTGGCTGCAAGTGATTTCACCGATTTGTTGGCCAGGGCCCCCCGGAGGTTGAGGTGCTGGGCATTGATCTGGTCTGATACATTCTGGAGGAGCATTGTGTTCACGCCCTGTTTTTCGAGATTGTAGATGGCCCTGAACCGTTCCATCGACGACCTGTTGAAGAGAGTGAGCCGGGCGGACTCGTTTGCAAGCCAGTGGACGGTCTCATTGTCCTCATCGATGCTCCGGGTCGCATTCAGGTAGGCCCGCGTACTGGCCCTCATGTCGGCCCGGCTCCCGTTGAAGAACACCAGCTGGGTCGTGGTCTCATCGGAGAATAACTTCGTCTGGGCACGAAGCTCCTCCCGGGCTTGTGTTATGTCGGCAGAAGTGGTCATGATCGGGACCGATGATGCAATCACCAGGTAATCGTCGCGGATTTGCCTGAGGGGGGTGGTCCCCTTACCGTTGCTGATGCTGTCGATGTACTTGATCGTGCATCGCATGCTGACGTCCATATCCTCTCCGACATAGGCGATATGCATCTTTTGGGATGCAATCACTTCCGGCCGGTCCTTCTGGTCAGGATCTGTACTCTTCGGGACCGGTGTGCCCGTGACGAGGGCAGAAACGCACGGCGCAACCAATACCAGGATCACGAGGCATGCTGCTACCCTGAATAATACTTTACGATCTCTTGAAATCACTGCAAATACCCCCTGTAAACATGAGAAAGAGAATTCACTTCCCAAAAGTGGGATCGGGCGTTTATAATATTGACCTGATGGCGGAGGTTATTCATCTAACCATCCGGTTATATTGAATATAATTTCCTGGATACGTGCGGCAATACGGATATACGCAGGGATCAGAAGACAGGAAGGTAAGGGAGAAATACTATACCAGAAGCTGACAAATTTTATCCTGAGGTACGTGCGTGGCAAAGGACTATTTTTTCAAAAACGACCGATCGGCCATCATCAACGAGGACCTCTTTGCCACAAAGAAGATTCAAAAAGAGAGTATCGACCTCGTAGTCACGTCGCCGCCCTACAACGTGGACATCCAGTACAATTCCCACGATGACCGGGGCACGTACGCGGAATATTTGGACTTCTCGTCCCGTTGGATGAAGCGGTGCCACGGGTGGATGAAAAGCGATGGCCGGTTCTGCTTAAACATCCCGCTTGACAAGAACAAGGGGGGCCAGCAGAGCGTAGGGGCCGATCTCACGACGCTCGCAAAGGAAGCCGGGTTCTCCTACCATTCGACGATCATCTGGAACGAGGGGAACATCTCGCGCAGGACCGCGTGGGGGTCGTGGGCAAGCGCCTCGGCGCCATACGTGATCGCGCCCGTGGAGCTGATCGTGGTGCTGTACAAGGACTCGTGGAAGAAAACGAGCGGTTCACGCGAGTCGGACATAACAAAAGAGGAGTTCATGACCTGGACGAACGGCCTCTGGACCTTCAACGGAGAAAGCAAGAAGAAGGTCGGGCACCCTGCGCCGTTCCCCGTGGAGCTGCCCTTCCGGTGCATGAAGCTCTTCTCGTTTGTGGACGACACCGTGCTCGACCCGTTCATGGGGAGCGGGAGCACGCTCCTTGCCGCCAGCCGGTGCCAGCGGAAGGGGGTCGGTATCGAGATCGATGCCCGCTACTGCGAGCTGGCACAAAAGCGGATCGAGTCCGGGTGTTAGCCGGGCTGGCTTTTGTGTGCGTGCATGGCCCGGGTTTGTCGTTTCCTGCCCCAAAAGGGCCGTTTCAACCAGAAACTTTGTAAATAACCCTGTCGTTCTTGTACAATCATGCACTACACCATCATCACGGAATCCCACGAGATGGGCGGGTTCACTGCCCGTTGCGTGGAGATCCCGTCCGCGCGTGGTTACGGCAACACCCAAGGTGAAGCGATTGCCAGTATCCGTGAGGCGATTGAAGTGGTGCGGGAAGCACAGAATGCGGAACTGCACAAAACCATTGCATCCGTCCATTCTGAGATCATCAGGATCGAAGTCGCTGACTCCGCATAAATTCCCCGGGTATAACCGGGGAATGAAAAGTTCTCTCCTTTTTAAAAATTACCCACGAGCGTATGTGCCCTAAAAAAGTTAAAACCCCGCCGGGTCGACCGCGTCCCACCGTACCTTTGCCTTCTGCACGAACCACCATGCCGGGACAAGAAGGAGCACTGAAGCAAGGACGTAATACGGATTTGCGAAGGCCACCGCGGTGAAGACCGTCAGGACGATCCCGACGAGGACAAGGTAGATGGCGAGCACTTTTACGTCGTACACCAGCACGTTCGGGGAAAGCCCTGCGAGCCAGGCCATGACCGCAACGGCATAGAACGAAACGGAAAGGCCAAGCACCACAGCGGGGAGAAGGTACGCGCCTTCTCCTGAAAGGAGGGCCACAACCGCGATAAAGAGCGCCGGTAGCAGCTGGAGAACGGCAAACGTTGTGAGTTTCCCGGTGATCAGCCTGCTGACCGCAACCGGCAGGCAGGCGTACGGCCCGAAGGTGTCGAACATCGTGACCCACGTGTACATCGTGGACGCGATCACGCCGGTGGTGATGGCAAAGATGAAGAGCAGGCCGTGGGGCGGGAAGTAGGGGCCCAGCAGGGAGAGGAAAAACCAGATCACGGCAAGGGGGAGGAGGAACGAGAAGATCGTCTGGCCGACCAGGCTCCCGCTCCGGTACAGGTCGAGCGTGTCCTTCGTGGCAAGCGGGGGGTCCGGCAGGAACGAGAGCCGCTGCATGAGGGGGGTGAACGAGTTCCGGTAGTTCTTCTCCGATCCCACGGATTCGGGACTGAAGAGTGCAATCGCGACCCCGAAGAGGACCGCAAGAATGGCGCAAGACGCGAGCAGGTTCGCCCACGTGAACGAGGCATTAAGGAGCAGCGGCGGGAAAAAGAGCGCCGGGTTCATGCCGGTCAGCACGGCAAGGCCGCCCCACCCCGCGACAAGGGCCAGCAGGAAGAGCCAGAGCGCCGGTTTTGACCGGGCATAGATGGTCGAGAGGAAGAAAACCGCACAGAGTCCGAAGAGGAACGCGAGCGCAAGGGTGAGGAGCAGGAGGAGGGCACTCGCGAGGGGGACGCCGGTGAAGGGCGAAGCAACGATGTACCCGAAACCAAAGGGAAAGACCCAGAGGATGAAGTAGTAGACCGTGTCCTTGACGACAAAGTTCGAGAAGATGAACTGCTCCGAGAGCGGGAGGCTCCGGGCGGAGTAGGCGAGGAGGCTTGCCTGCCCGAACCGCCGGTTCATCACCTCGTTGCCCAGGAGCCCGAACCCGCCGACCATGATCCCGAGCATCAGGTAACTTGCGTGGATGATCACCGTGAGATTGCCAGCGGGGAGCGTGGTCTGCATCAACGGGACGAGGAACGAGCCCATGAACGCGATCCCGAAGATCATGACCGGGAAGAGGGCAAACGAAAGGCTGCCAAACATCGTGGAATGGACCCGCCACTCTTCCTTCATCATGGCGTGGAAGAGTTCAAGCATGGCGATCCTTCCGGACGAGCGAGAGGAAGAACGAGGGCAGGTGTTCGCCCCTGCCGGTCAGGTCGGCAACGGGACCGGTGTGGAGCAGGTTGCCCTTGTGGAGGATTGCAAAACCCGAGCAGATCTCCTCAGCCACCTCCAGGATATGGGTCGAGATGAAGATCGTCTTTCCCTTCTTGACATACGCCGCGAGGTAGTCCTTGACTACGTCCTGCATGATCGGGTCGAAGTTGATGAGCGGTTCATCGATCAGGGCGAGCGCCGGCTCGTGGATGAACGCCTGCGTGAACATCAGCTTCTGCCGGGTGCCCCTCGACAAGTCCTTGCAGAGCACGTTCTTCTTGTCGGCAAAGTCGAGGAAGTCAAACCACCAGTCAGCCTTTGTCTCAATGTCCGGGATCTTCCGGACCGCGGCAACGAACCGGAGGTACTCCATCGCGGTGAGGAAACTGGGCGGGGTCTCCTGCTCGGGGATGATGCCCACACGCCCGCGTACCCCGACCGGGTCTGATGTCACATCGACCCCGAGCACGGTCGCCGTGCCACCGGTCGGCCGGGTCTGCCCGGTCAGCATCTTGATTATCGTGGTCTTGCCGGAGCCGTTCGGGCCAAGAAGGCCAAAGAGTGCCCCTTCCTCTACCGCAAGGGTCACGCGGTCCACTGCCTGTACTTCGCCATAAGTTTTCGATAAGTCACGTGCTTCCAGTACGATTGTCATGCCATCACTCCTCCACCTTCATTCCATACCAGATAAAATCAAGGCCGTTCCCGATGATCTTCTCACGTTCAGCCGGGTCATCTGTCAACAGTGCATGGGCGATCAATCCCGAAAGGGCAGAAGCCATTATACAGAAGAGACCTGACGGGTCGACATCCCGGATCTCGCCGTTTCGTATCCCGTCCCGGACAAGGTCTTCCAGGAAGAGGAAGTGGGACATGCCCTCCTCGTGGGCATTCGTTGAGACAAACGGCGAGTGGGCGAACTGCTCCATGAACTTCAGTTTCGCAGGGTTCCTTATACCCCATCCTGCCGCGTTCTTCCCGAGCCTGCGGAGCTTGTCCTTTGCGGTCTTCTCCTTATCAAGCCCCCGACACATTTCCCGGGCCGCCTCGCTCTTCACCCGGCGGTAAAGTGTATCGATCAGGTCCTCCTTGGTCCTGAAATAAAAGAAGAGCGTCCCGGTCGCAACCCCGGCCTTTTTGGAGATCAACGAGGTCGGGGTGCCAAAAAAGCCCCGCTCGGTGAAGAGGGTGAGCGCCGTATTCAGGATCGCCTCCTGCTTTTCCGGTGAAGGTTCACGCATGGGACTTCTCACCCAGGATTGCCCGCTTCACCCGTTTTACCCGGTTGATGCACCAGAGCCCCCCCTTCATGATGGGGACGACGATGTCCATCATCCCCTCCATCTCCTTTGAGACCTCTTTCATGAGATCGGGGATTGGCAGGTGTTGCGGACAGGCCTTGGCACACTTCCCACACTGGCGGCAGAGGCTGGCACAGGATTTCTCGCCCATGAGACCGCCGTGCCGGCCAACATACTGGAATTTTACCTCACGATCGTGGGGAAAGAGGGCGTGCGCATTGTAGCTGGCAAAGCAGCCGGGGATGTCGACCCCGGCCGGGCAGGGCATGCAGTACCCGCAGCCCGTGCACCCGACTTTCATGAGCCGGCGGTACTCATCGCGGACCCGGCCGATAAGCGCCCGCTCTTCATCGCTGAGCGAGCCACAGGCTGCATCTCCCGCGACGCAGAGGTTCTCATCGATGTGAACTTCGTCGTTCATCCCCGAGAGGACGACCGTAACCTCGGGATGATCCCAGACCCAGCGCAGGCCCCACTCGGCCGGCGATCGCTTCACAGGCGCTTCGTCCCAGATCTTCCGGATCGATTCCGGCACCCGGCCGGCCAGGTTGCCGCCACGCAGCGGCTCCATGATCATGACCGCGAGACCTTTTGCCGCAGCGTACTTCAGGCCCTCGGTGCCGGCCTGGTTTTTTTCATCGAGATAGTTGTACTGGATCTGGCAGAAGTCCCAGGTGTACGCATCCACGATCTCTTTGAAATCGTCAAGGCTCCCGTGGAACGAGAACCCGGCATTCCTGATGCGGCCGTCCTTCTTTGCAGAATCGAGGAATTCAAGCACGCCGAGGTCTTTCATGATCCGGAAACTTTTCCCGGCAAGACTGTGGAGGAGGTAGTAATCGATGTGATCGGTCTGTAGTGTCTTCAGCTGCCCGTCCAGGATCCGGTCCATATCCGCCCGCTCGAAAACTTCCCAGTGGGGGAGCTTGGTCGCGATCCGCACCTTCTCGCGGAACCCGCCGGCAAGCGCCTTTCCCAGCACCTGCTCGCTCTTCCCGAAGTGGTAGACAGGGGCGGTATCGATGTAATTTACTCCGTTGTCGATTGCGTGCCGGATCTGGCGGATCGCACGCTCCTCATCCACGCCGCCGGTCCGGGTGGACGGGAGGCGCATGCAGCCGAAGCCGAGCGCGGATAGTTTATCACCGGTTCTGGGAACAGTACGGTATAACATCGGGAACACCAGTGTAAATTGACTAGTCAGTCAATATGGTGGTGATATTAATAAAATTTATGGAACCGCTCTGTGTTACTCAGGATTCCCTTCATGGATCCCATAGATCCCGGACGCCCCCTCATGTCTCCGGACGATATGGAACCCGGAAAAAACCCTCCCATTCATATTCCAGCAGGGTTTCCGAACCTGTACGCGATCAATTATGGAGTGAGATTTGCCTAATGGAAAATTTTGGCATCTCGGATCAAACGAATACACACCTATTCTGTCTTTTCCTGAATCCTCCTGATCAGGTTTATCATATACTCTTCACCCTCATCAGAATTCAGCCATTCAATGATCAGAGACCTCAAATCATTATTACGCTTCTCGAAGAATGTGAGCAGCGCCGCTGTAATTATATCATTTCTTGAAGCATATTCTCCATTCTCAATCGCAGTATTGATTTTTTGTAACAGATCGTGGGGACATTTATACGAGATTTGTTCTTTTGGTTTACCCCGGATTGAAGGCATTTATTTATGAATGCAATGGAACTGTTAATTCTTTTTGCAATTCTAAAGAGATTCAAGAGAACCTTTTTATTATAATAAATTATTAATTGATTTGTTGAATATGAAGATTCCTGACGTATCAGCCGCTGGCAAATACAGGATAATGAATTCGATCATCAGGTGAAATGGGAAAATATTTGATCGCCAAAACTGGTCATGGTATTACCGTTGAAAAAATACAGTAATAAAACTGTCTGAGCGCGGATGATCTCTGTCCTTTATGTTGATGACGAACAGAACCTGCTGGATATTGCCAAGGTATTTCTTGAACAAACCGGTAAGTTTCATATCGATACTTCAGCATCAGTACCTGAAGCGCAGGAGAAACTTGTATCCATAAAATACGACGCGATATTATCCGATTACCAGATGCCCGTCATGGACGGGATACAATTCCTTAAATTCGTCCGGGAACACCATGGTTCGATCCCGTTCATCCTTTTCACCGGCCGGGGGCGTGAAGAAGTTGTCATCCAGGCACTGGAAAACGGCGCCGATTTTTATATCCAGAAAGGCGGGGATCCCAGATCACAGTTCGCCGAGTTGCAGAACAAGATCGAGAAAGCCGTCACGGAGAAACTGGCCATCCACGCCCAGAAGGTATCGGAGCAGCGGCTGACTGATATCATCAATTTTCTCCCAGACCCCACGCTCGTCATCGATGCGCAGGGAATTGCCATCGCATGGAATCGTGCCATGGAACAGATGACGGGTGTTCCCGCATCGGACATGCTCGGCAAAGGAAATTATGAATATGCACTCCCATTCTACCATGAGCGCCGCCCAATCCTGCTCGATCTCATCCTCTCGTACGATATCGCCATTGTACAGACCTATGAGAATATCCGGCAGAATGGCAGCTCACTCATATCGGAAAAATTCATTCAGGACATGTACGGGGGAAAAGGGGCATACCTCTGGTTTGTTGCATCCCCCCTCTGTGATGCTCACGGAAGTATTGTCGGGGCTATCGAATCGATCCGCGACATCACCTTACAGAAAAAACTGGAGCAGACTGTCAGGGCCAGCGAGCGGCGTTATCACAATGTTTTCGATGCCGCTGCGGAGGCGATGATCGTTGTTGACCGGGACTCCGGGAAAATACTTGATGCGAACATAGCTGCCATGCAGTTATACGGGTATACGCGCGATGAATTCAGGTCCCTGCAATCCCGCGATCTTACGGATGACAGAGCGCGGATGATACCGGCCGACCGGGAAGGAATCCTGCACATTCCCGAGCGACGGCACAGGAAAAAAGACGGCTTCCTGTTCCCGGCTGAAATCTCCGGTAATGTCTATCCCCAGAAGAAACAGACAATCGCTATCATTACCGTACGGGATATCACGGATCGTAAAAATGCAGAACGGGAACTTGCCTGGAGAAATGACGCCCTCAACGCGGCCAATGAACAACTCGCAGCAACCACGGAAGAACTCCGGCAGAATTGCGAAGAACTCGGCAACAACCAGCGTCAGCTGGTCCAGGCCAATGATTTCCTTACCAGCCTGATTTCTGCTTCGCCGTTTGCCATCATCGCTTTCGATGTCGGGGGTACAATCCTCCGATGGAATACCGCAGCCGAGCGGCTGTTCGGATGGTCAGAATATGAGATGGTCGGAAAAACTCTCCCGAACATTCCCATGGAGAAATTACCGGAATTCAGGGCATTTATCCAGCGGGTTCTTTCAGGAGAAGCCATTCCCGGTATTGAACTCCAGCGCATTACAAAAGACGGTTCGAAAGTCGACATACGTCTTTTCGCGGCACCGATATATTACGATGAGGTGACAATCACCGGCGTCCTTGGCATCATAGAAGATATTACGGAGCAAAAAGCGATTGCAGAGGCACTCTCGGATAACCGGAGGATCCTTGATACCCTTATGCATAATCTGCCCGTCATGGTCTACCGGTGCAGGAATGATCCCGAATGGACCATGGAATTTGTCAGCAACGGTTGTGTGGATCTTACCGGCTATGCTCCCGAAGATCTGATCCAGAATTGCACCATCTCCTTTGGGTCTCTCATAGTTCCTGAAGACCGGCACCGGGTGTACGATATGATCCGGCAGGGAGTTGACAGACTTCAGCCTTTCCAGATGGAATACAGGATATCCGACCGGGCCGGCCGGGTACGGGAAGTCTGGGGACAGGGGCGGGGGATTTTCAACAACCAGGGAGAACTTGTTGCCTTTGAAGGGTACATAACGGACACCGTTGAGATCAAACGGGCCTGAAAACCGATGGGGGATTACTGACACACAGTAACTCCCTGCCATTCATCTCCCTATCCCCGTAATGATTCCGACCACTTGTTGGGCGGTTACCGGGGCCACGATCCGTCGTGACGTCCCGTCATCCGGCGTATCATTCGATCCCGGGGCCCCGGATCCGAACCCCCCCGGTATTCTTCTCAAGTTCCTACTGCCGTTCCGGCAGCAGTCGCCCATCCAAAAGGGTCTATATTGACAGTTTTTTGAGCCCGAAATGTCCCCCATATGAGGATAATCAGGCCAATACGAGCATATTGCAAATCCGGTGTGCTATAATTCGCAAAAAAACGCGACTATCAGAAAACCGAGTTTTCAAATCGGGATCCGATTGGCAAACGGAGCCCTATACGAGGAGATAATTTTGCAGGGCGATTACTCCCTAGAGGGGAGTATGAGCGGTGAATGCTACAGGTCTAAAGACCTGAAGCAGGAGAAGATCAATATCTTCTTCTGAACGAAGTTCTTCGACTGCATGAGACCCGTATGGGTCGAGTGTAAATCCGGAACACCCCCGGAAACAGGGGTATCCCACAAGACCCCCTCCCTCACAGCAGTGTCTCCAGGATATCCCCTGCATCGCAGACCAGCTTGGGGCATATCGTTTTAAAGACGCCCGTCTCCCGGGCTGCCTTGAGCTTCTCGGGATCAGAGAGGTCGTGGCCGAGCAGCTCCGAGCAGTTCACCGAGTTGTTCCGCTCCCGGAATTCTTTCACGAACTTCTGCGCCACCTCATACGTCTTCTCCTTGGACGCGAGGTCTTCAATCGACATGCGCCCGTACTTCATGCCAATAACCATCAGGGCGCCGGAGACCGCCCCGCATGCATTCCCCGTGTGCCCCATCCCGCCGCCAAGGCCGCAGGAAAGTCTGAGGGCAGTCTTCTCATCGATGCCGAAGTCCTTTGCAAACGCACAACAGACTGCCTGCGAGCAGGACCAGCCGCCCACAAACAGTGCGGCTGCATCCTCACCTTTGGTCGTTGTCATGAATACCGGTTGTCCCGTGGAGAAAAAAAGGATTGCCGGCCCGTAGTTTTCCATACCTTTTTTTCTCCGGCAGTCCAATGAACGTGCAATATCCAGCCGCGATTACGCAAGGCTCCAGGTCATATCATGCAGTACCATTTTGCAGACAGGATTGCACGCGCCCCCGCATCATTCCTTGAAGAACTGTTCCGGGTCTCTTCCGATCCCACGATCATCTCCTTTGCCGGGGGGCTCCCGTCCTCTGCCCTCATCGATACCGAAGGTATTGCCCGGGCAACCCGCGAGGTCATGGAAGAAGAGCCGCAGGTCGCGCTCCAGTATACGACGACCGACGGGTACCTCCCGCTGCGTGAATTTATCGCGGACCGGTACCGCCACCGCCTTGGTGTCCCGGCAACCGCGGACGAGATCCAGATCGTCAACGGTTCTCAGCAGTGCCTCGACCTCTTTGCCAAGCTCTTCCTCAACACCGGCGACCACGTGGGTATGGAACGGCCCGGCTACCTGGGAGCGATCGAGGCCTTCTCGCTCTACGAACCGGTGATCGACACCGTGCCGCTCGAAGAGGACGGCCCGGACCTGAATGCCTTTGAACGGCTGGTTAAAAAAACGCAGGTGAAGTTCTTTTACGGCATCCCCAATTCCCAGAACCCCTCAGGGCGGACCTATTCGCAGGAGAAGCGCAAGGCGATCGCGGAGATCCTTGAGAGCAGCGGTACTGTTTTCTATGAGGACGATGCGTTCGGCGAGCTCTTCTTCGATGCACAGCCGCGGCTCCCGGTAAAACGCCGGGTCCCCGACCAGGCTGTCATCTCCGGCTCGTTCTCCAAGACCGTGGCACCGGGGATGCGGATCGGCTGGATGTATGCCCCATCGGGGATTCTTGCCAAATTCAATGTCGTCAAGCAGGCAGCCGACCTCCACTCCAACTTCCTCTGCCAGAAGATCCTGCACCGGTACCTCACCACCCATGACCTTGACGCAAACATACGGAAGATCGTGGCCGCGTACGGCCGGAAATGCCGGCTGATGTGCGAGTTGTTCGACGACCTGATGCCGCAGCTCACCCACACCCGCCCGGAAGGCGGGATGTTCCTTATGGCAACGCTCCCCGCAGGCCTCTCCTCCCGCAGGGTCTTTGACGAGGGCGTAAAGAACAAGGTTGCAGTGCTGCCGGGCCTCCCGTTCTATGTTGACGGGGGAGGTACGGACACGCTCCGGCTGAACTTCTCGTCGGCATCCGATGAGCAGATCGCGGAGGGGATGCAGCGGCTCGCGCGGGTGATCGCATCTCTCCGATAGGACCCCGTTTAAACCGGATCGCATAAATAGCGAAATCGCCCGATGTATCTATACAGGAAGAGATACTCTTGAGAAAACCTTGTGCACTTCTCATCATCCTTGTTCTGTGTGTATTCTGTTCAGCAATTGCTGTCCCGGTTGCCGCTGACGGGGATACCCCTGGAACGAATGTCACCATGGAGCCAACCGTGACCCTGAAGCCGGTTACGGCACCGACCACGGAAGCAACGACAGTCCCCACTACGGTCAAGACAACGGAGCCAACAACCATACCCACGACAACCGTTACAACCGTCGTCACAACGGAACCCACCACACGGGTAACGACCGAGCCTACCATTACACTCGTAACGATCCCGGTGACTGAACCCGGCGGGGGTAAGGGGTACATCGACACCCACTGCAACGTGGACGGCGCCTCGGTCTATTTCGATGGCAGTTACCAGTGCATGATTGCCCAGGGAATTTGTACCGTTGGAGTCTCCCCAACAGGTACACCGGTCAGTTCGATCACTGTTTCAAAATCCGGGTATACCACGTGGTCCGGATCCCCCGCCCACATGCCTTCTGACGGGGAACATGTCGAGGTATACTCAACGATTAACCCGCTCTCGACACCCCCGACAACCGTACCCCCGGTGCAGACCGGCACGATCTATGCCCAGTCCAGCCCGGCCGGGGCTGCGATCTACCTGAACGGTAACTTCTACGGGTATTCGCCGGTCACCATCCCGAACCTGGCGCCCGGGTCGTACTCCATGAAGGCCTCCCTGAGCGGGTATACACCCGACACACAGGTGCTCTCAGTCTATGCCGGCCAGACCGCCACCTATTACCCGGTGCTCCAGCCATCCCCGCCGGCACCCCGCAGCACCGGCACGGTCAGTGTGAGCTCAAATCCATCCGGTGCCCTCATCTACGTGGACGGATCTTACCAGGGAAAGACCCCGATGACGGTCACCCTCTACCCGGGAAGCCACATGTTCAGGCTCTCCCTTGCAGGGTATACGGATTACACCTCGACACTGTACGTGAATGCCAACAGCAACCAGAACCTGAACGCCGATCTGACACCGGCCGTCTACGGCACGGCCCAGGTCACGTCCCTGCCCGGGGCAAGTGTCTTCATCGACAGCAATTCACAGGGGAAGATCCCGTCATCCGGGACCCTCACGATCCACAACGTGGCAAACGGAAACCGGCTCTTCAAAGTGACGGCCCCGGGATACAACGACTGGCTCAACACGGTCTACATCCAACCGAATGTCGTCACTCCGATCAATGCCGTCCTAACCCAGATTGGCACAAACCCGACACCGGTCCCGGCCACGGGGGGAATCGAGATCGTATCCACTCCCACCGGCGCTGAAATCTATGTCGACAACCTGTTCAAGGGATATACCCCGTCCACGCTCACAGGCATTGCAGCCGGGGAGCACCAGGTCCTGCTCAAGTATACGGGGTATATCGATTACACGCAGGCTGTCACGGTGAACGCCGGGCAGACAACCCCGCTTGCAATCAATATGCAGTCCGCACCAACACCGACACCCGCATCCGCTCCCTCCCTTGCGATCTTCATCGGGGGGATCGTGATGGCGGCCGGTATCGGTGCTGTGCTCAGGAGGCGATCCTGAAATGACATGTTCGTGTTCTCAACCAACAAAACTCTGGACCGCTGCGGTCCTCGTTGTTATCATCATCGGTGCGCTCACCACATTTGCCTACACCAGTGAACAGAATGCGCTGAAGGGCGCCACCGATATGGGAATGAAGGCCACGGTCGGTGCCATGGCCACGCAGGTCCACGCGGGCGATCTCGCCGGCCTCCAGCCGGGAGACGAGACCTCGGAAAAGTACCTGGCCGTGGCAAAGAGCCTCCGGAACATGCGGAGCATGGATGATAACATCCTCAATGCCTACATCCTGAAGGTCTACCCCAACAGGACCGCCATCTTCCTCGTGGACGACCTCTCCCCACTCGACCCGCAGGGCTCGGCAAAGATCGGCGAGGTATCAACTGCTCCAGACGAGATGGAAATCTTTGCCGCCCTCTCCGGCCCGACCGTCTCGAAACAGCCGTACACCGACAAATACGGTTCGTTCATGAGCGCCTACGCCCCCATCGATGACGCAGTGACCGACTCTTCCGGCAATACGGTTGCCATCCTCGGCATCGATGTGTCGGCAGATGACTACAACCATTACACATCGCAGGGCGGGCTCATCATCCTGACAGGGCTCGTATCGATGATCCTCGCTGTCGGCGCCATCTTCTTCTTCGGCACCCGCAGGGAAGAAGAGAAGAGGGAATAATTTCACGGACGCGGAGAATCTCCCGTAACCTCTTTTTTCCCGCAACACCCACGATCATAGGAATGTCACCAGTCAGATTGTTGATGATAGCGGGACTCCTTGTTGCCGCACTTGTGTTCTGTGCGGGGTGTACCCAGTCCGTCCCTGTTGTGATGACCGAATCTGCCACCGGGGCTGGCACGCCGGGGCCGTCAGTAACAACTGCGGCCGCCCTGTCGCCCGCAGCACCTGCAACGACCGCAGTCCCGACACTCTCCGGGAAGAACGTGCGGCTCGAGACCTCGATGGGCAACATCGTCATCACGCTCGATCCAGACATGCCTATCACCGCGGGCAACTTCGAAGCGCTCGTACAGAAGGGCTTCTATGACGGCATCACGTTCCACCGCGTCGTGGACGGGTTTATGATCCAGGGCGGGGATCCCACGGGTACCGGCCGCGGCGACCCGGGCTACACGATCCCGGACGAGTTCACCAGTAAAAACAGGAATAACCGCGGTACGGTCGCGATGGCAAACGCCGGCGCCAACACCGGGGGGTCACAGTTCTTCATCAACCTCGTGGACAACAATTACCTTGACAGCATGCACCCGGTCTTCGGCACCGTGGTCGAAGGGATGGATGTTGTCGATGCGATCGGAAAAGTGGAGACCTCCGGGTTACCGATGAGCCGCCCGCTCCAGAACGTGACGATCATCCGTGCCGTGATGGTCTGATTTGCTCTTTTTTCCCGCGTATTTTCATATAACCGGAACTCCCATAGGTACTATATATTATGACATCTCCAGCACCGTCCGGGAAGATCGCCCGGCTTGAGACAAATATGGGTACGATCCGGATCGATCTTGCATCCGATATGCCAATCACGGCCGGCAACTTCGAAAAGCTCGTTCGCGAGGGCTTCTACAACGGCGTGATCTTCCACCGCATCATCGACGGTTTCATGATCCAGGGTGGAGATCCCAAAGGGACCGGCATGGGGGGTCCGGGCTACGCGATCAAGGATGAGTTCCCGCCCGGCAACCGGAACGACCGCGGCACCATCTCCATGGCAAACTCCGGGCCCAACACCGGCGGGTCGCAGTTTTTCATCAATCTGGTTAACAACAACTTCCTTGATGGCAAGCACCCAGCGTTCGGGAAAGTGATCGAGGGTATGGATATTGTCGATAAGATCGGGAAGACAAAGACCGGCCATGGTGACCGGCCGCTCAAGGATGTCACTATCGTCAAGGCGACAATAGAGTAACGTTCAGCAGGGTGCGTCAGTTTTCCTGACCACATACCCGCACAATTTTCCTTTTTTATCGCCCACGGGATCGTGACGTGAGCGTTGCGGCAAATTCCAGGATAGCATCCATGCACTGCTGCCGGTCCACCGCAGAGACCATCCGGACTTCAGATGACCCGAACTGCCCGGAAAACGCATCAGGGTGTGCCCCGGGGGAGTCGCTATGGTTCAGGAAGACGACAAACGGCACCCCTCCCCCGTGCAGGTAATCGGAGAGGTGCCAGGTGAACTCATCCACCGTTGACGAAACATCGATGAGGAGGACTGCGCCATCCATACCCCGGGCAACGATCTCCCGCGCGAACCCGAACCGCTCCTGCCCGGGCGTGCCGTACAGGTGGATCGCGAGCCCATCCTCCCGGATGCGCCCAAAGTCAAGCGCAACGGTGGTCGTCCCCCCGGCACAGTTGGCCTCGATATGCGTTGCACCCGGGTCGAGCGTCCGGATCATCGTGGTCTTACCGGCCCCGAATGCGCCAAAAATGACAATCTTCAGTTTTGTCTCCCCGTTCATTGGCTGAAGATTGAGGAGATTCATAGTTCACCGTTTCGGTTACACGGTAAGGGAGGTACAAAAATATATTGAAAAAGGGACTGGGATAGGGGTATTGGGACGGTCTTATACCGCGAGATAGTCGTTCGGGGTGGGCATGACTTCTTTTAAGCCCTTGCGCTTGCGGATGGCAACCACGACTTCCTTGACCATGTTGTTGGGCACAAGTTCGAACCCGGAGAACTCGGTGTTCCACATTGCACGGCCTTCGGTTGCAGACCGGATGTCACCGGCAAACCCGAAGAGCTCGGCCACCGGTGCCTTACCGACAACGGTGATTGTATCGCCCAGACTCTCCATGTCGAAGACCTGACCGCGCCGCCCCTGGATCTGGGAGGTTGCAGCACCCATCTGGTCCATCGGGACGGTGATCTGGATCTTCTGGACCGGCTCGAGGAGCGAGTCCCCGGCAATCAGCATGCCACCCTTGATGGCGCCACGGACTGCGGGGATGACCTGTGCGGGGCCACGGTGGATCGCATCCTCGTGGAGCTTGACATCGGTGAGGGTCATCTTGAGGTTCTGGACAGGCTCATCTGCGAGCGGACCGCCCGCGAGTGCCTCGTGGATACCCTCGATGACCAGTTCCATGGTCTCATTGAGGTACTGGATACCTTTTGTCCGGTCGATGAGCATGCAGGTACCCTTGATGTCCTTGACACTCTTGGCATCGTCCTTGTCCATGCCTGCCGCAACCAGGACATCACGGCGCTCGATCTGCTGCTGGTTCATCGAGACATCGCCCTTCTTGATCAGGTCGACAATGGCATCGGGCAGGGGCTCGAGGGTAAAGTAGAAGCGGTTGTGACGGTTCGGGGACTTTCCTTCTACATTTTCCACTTTAGCGGTGACGGTCTCGCGGTACACCACGATCGGTTCGGAGGTGACAATCTCGACACCCTTGTCGCGCTTGATACGGCCGGTGATGATCTCGAGGTGCAGTTCTCCCATACCGGAGATGAGGTGTTCGCCCGTCTCTTCGTTGATGGTGATGACGAGTGTCGGGTCTTCCTTTGCCACCTGACGGAGCACTTCAACGAGTTTGGGCAGGTCCTTCATACTCTTTGCTTCTACGGCAACGGTCATGACCGGTTCCGAGTAGTGCTTGAGGGACTCAAACGTATCCATCTCCATGAGCGAGGAGATGGTGGAGCCGACAAAGGCATCCTTGAGACCGGTGACTGCAGGGATATTCCCCGCAACGATCTCCTCGACTTCCACACGTTTTGGCCCCATGAAGATACCGACCTGCTGGAGACGGTTCTCCTTCTTGGCCGAGCCCATCACATAGAGCACGTCACCCCGCTTGAGGGAGCCTGAGAAGAGACGCCCGGTGGCGACTTCACCCGCATGGGGGTCGAAAGAGATATCGGTGACCATCATACATACGGGAGCATTCGGGTCGCAGGTGAGCATTCCCTTGCCTTCCTTCGAGGTCTTGTCACCATGCCAGATGACGTTGACACGCCGGGGCTGGGCAACGAGCGGATCGGGAAGGTGGCGCACGACCATGTCGAGAACCACTTCGTAGAGCGGGCTGTTCTTTGCGAGGTACTTCATATCGCCTGCACGGCACTTCTCGAACACCTCCTTGAACGAGACGCCACCCTTCTTCATGTAGGGCACCGAAACAGCCCAGTTGTAGAGCGCGGAACCGAAAGCAACGGTACCCTCGGATGCATCGAGTTTCCAGCCGTTGTTGTAGGACTCCTCGTTCATGCCCTTGATCAACTTGTTGACCTTGTCAATTACTTTACCGAGCCGGATCTGCATCTCCGTTTCATCGACTTTCAGCTCGTTGACGAGCCGGTCGACCTTGTTGATGAAGAGTACCGGGCGGACCTGCTCCTTCAATGCCTGCCGGAGCACGGTCTCGGTCTGGGGCATCGTGCCCTCGACTGCATCGACGAGCACGACCGCGCCGTCGACCGCACGCATGGCACGAGTGACGTCGCCACCGAAGTCAACGTGACCGGGCGTATCGATCATATTGATTAAGTAATCCTGACCCTCGTACTCGTGCACCATTGAAACGTTGGACGCGTCGATGGTGATACCACGGGCCTGCTCTTCCGCATCCGAGTCCATGAAGAGCTGCCTGCCTGCAAGCTCTTCTGATATGATACCGGCACCGGATAGCAGGTTGTCGGAGAGTGTGGTCTTACCGTGATCGATATGGGCTACAATACCGATGTTCCGAATGTGCTTCGGATCCTTCATGAGCTCAGTTACGCGCTCAACTGATTTTTTGCCGCGGACCATGAAAATAACCTCAAAAAAGATGTGATTAACGGGCGGACTTCGCGATCCGCTCGCGTTCTTCCTTTTTACCTACCGAGTAACACTTCATGTCGCCCTTTGAGGCGGCGATGATTTCATCGGCGAGAACTGCACTGGCGCTCTTCTTGCTGGTGCTGGACCCCTTCAGTGTTGCTTCGGCGATGAAGTGGATTGCCGTGTCGACCCTGCGCATAGGTGCAGTGTCGACTGATTTCGGAACGTTGATACCACCGTATTTTAAGCGGACGGTCTCTTCACGGGGACCTGAATTGCCGATTGCTTCGACCAGCACCTCGATCGGGTTGCGCTTGGTCTTCTTGTTGATGATCTCGAATGCTTCCCGCACGATCCGGATGGCCAGCTCTTTCTTTCCGGTATTATTCTCGGTCTGCATCAGGCGGTTGATCAACCGCTCGACAATCATCATGTTGCTCTTACCAAATTCCTGGCGCGAAAACTTGCCGCAGGAGTGGGGGATGATCTGGGAGGTGAGGGTAACGTAGCGTGTGAGGCTGGGGTCGTTGACCTTGACTTCGGAGGCATCCCATTTGTTGAACAGGAGTTTCTTTCCGGCTGCTTCTGACATCCAAATCACCTGCGCGGTTTCTCTTTCCTGCCGATGACCATCTCGTGGAGGCAGACGTTGTTCACCTTAGTGACCACGTACCGGACACCCGGGATATCTCCCATGGACCGGCCGAGACGGCCACCGATGCCCTCAATCTCGACTTCATCGTGTTCATCGATAAAGTTGATGGCGCCATCGCCTACGGCGAATGCGCTGACCTGCCGGCCGTTCTTAATCAGCTGGACACGCACACACTTCCGGATCGCGGAGTTGGGCTGTTTTGCCTCGACACCGATCTTCTCAAGCACGATACCTCTCGCTTGTGGAGCACCCTCGCACGGGTCTGACTTCACATCAAGATTGAGCTCGCGGCGGGCGTAATTCTTGTCTGCCCACCGGAACTTATTTGAGTCCCGAACCAGTTTTCTGGCTGCAAATTTACCCTGTCCCATTAAATAGCCTCTTTTAAATTGATTTTGTGGTTATCGATAACCCACATTGGGATATGTACTAACGCGGGGAACCGATTTATAAATTGTGGCACTCCACCTGCCTGTCTTATACTATTGATCCTCAGCCATAATAACATTTTATCCTCCAGAACCCAAATGTTGATCAATGAAAGTCGGGATCTATAAAGAGGTGCAGATTGATACCAGCCACCGTCTGCTCCATTACAAGGGGAAGTGCGCCAACCTCCATGGGCACCGGTGGAAGGTGGAGGTCTGGATGGAGGGGGAGCCGGATCCGGCCACGCAAATCCTGATCGATTACACCCTGATCAAGCAGGTCATCGGCAAGTACGATCACCAGATCATCCTCAACCAGGATGACCCGATGGTGCCCTGCATCCGTAAGTTCAACCCGGTGATCACAACGCCCGGCGATCCGACCAGTGAACTGATCGCATCGATCATCCGCGAGGATCTCTACGCGGTCTGCCGGGAACAGGGGATAAAAGCAACAGTACCGAAGATCCGGGTCTGGGAATCCCCGACATCCTGCGCTGAGCTTAAAGAATGAAGATCGCAGAGATTTTTTTGAGCCTTCAGGGTGAAGGCAAAAACCAGGGGAAGCCCTGCCTGTTCATCCGGCTTGCGGGCTGCAACCTCAACTGCACCTGGTGCGACACGACATACGCACGGGACGGCGTGACGATGAGCCTTGACTCCGTGCTCGAACAGGTCTGGCGCATCAATCCCCCGTATGTCTGTATTACGGGAGGAGAACCGCTCATCCAAGCGGATGCGCTCGAACCCCTCCTGGCCTCGCTGCACAAGCGGGGGACAGCGATCGATATCGAGACGAACGGGACGATCGACTTTTCCTGTCTTCAGCAGTACGCATCGGTCTGCATGGACGTAAAGTGCCCCTCGTCCGGAGAGCAAAGTGACCTGGCGTTACTTGAAAAGATCCGGCCGCAGGACAGTGTCAAGTTTGTCGTGAACGATGAGACGGACTGCCAGTACGCGCAGGAGGTCATGAATACGCACCGGATTGCGGGGGAGATCTTCTTCTCACCGGTCTTTGGCACGGACTACACAAAAATTACAAATTTTATCCTTGTTAATAACCTGCCGATCCGGTTCCAGATCCAGCTCCACAAGCTCATCGGGGTGAAATGATGAAGGCGGTATGTTTACTCTCAGGGGGAATGGACTCCTCCACGCTCGCGTATGTTGCAAAGAGCAAAGGCTTCGATATCCTGGCCCTGCACCTGAACTACGGTCAGCGGACGGAAGGAAAGGAACTCACGAGCGCAAAGAAGATCGCGGGACTGCTGGACGCACAAGCCTTTGTCGAGATCAATCTCGATTATTTCACGAAGTTCGGGGCGAGCAGCCTGACAGACAAGGAGATCGCAGTCGAGGAGTTTGACCCGGCCCGGGCCCACATGCCCAACACGTACGTGCCGTTCAGGAACGCGAACCTGCTTGCGATTGCAACGAGTTTTGCCGAGGCGCAGAGTGCAGACGCGATCTTCATCGGCGTCCAGTCGCTCGACTACAGCGGCTACCCGGACTGTCGCCCGGAGTTTATTGCAGCGTTCCAGAAGGTGATCGACCTCGGGACTAAGGACACCACGAAGATCACGCTCTTCACGCCGTTCATAAAAATGACCAAGACCGATATCCTGCGCGAGGGTATCCGGCTTGGCGTGCCCTACGAACACACCTGGTCCTGCTACCGGAACGAGGGGAAAGCCTGCGGTACCTGCGGGTCCTGCCACTTCCGGAAAGAGGCGTTCGATGCCATGGGGATCCGGGATCCCATCGAGTACGAGGGATAAATGGAGATCTTCCGCGGCAGGCGCCTCTGGATCGAGACGAAGACCATCCGGCTCCCTACGGGGACCGAACGGGAGAAGGTGATCGTCCACCCGTCCAATGCGGTCGCGATCTTCCCCATTGAAGGGGACCGGTGCAAGCTCCTGAAGCAGTACCGCTATGCGATCGACCAGTACATCCTCGAAGTACCGGCCGGCACCATGGAACAGGGCGAGGAGCCCCTTGTCACAGCGGGGCGGGAACTGATCGAGGAAACAGGTTTTGCGGCAAAGACCATTGTCCCGAAGGGGTTTATCTATACGACCCCCGGCTTCACGGACGAGAAGATCTTCCTGTTCGAGGCCCGGGACCTTTCGCCATCGCAGGAGTACGGGAAAGACGAGGATGAGGTGATCGAGGTGATCGATGTTGCCGTCCGTGATCTTCCGGGGATGATCCGCGATGGCAGCATTGTTGACGGGAAGACGATCTGCCTGATCCAGCGCTGCCTGGGGTGCTGATGATGCGGGCACTTACGTTCCTTATGCTCGCTGCAGTCCTCATTACAGCCGCGGCCTTTGCCGGTTGTTCCGGCACAACACTAAAATCCACGTATTCCGTGGATGACAAAGGCGCACTCTCCGTCACCTGCGTGCCGGCAACCACAACTGTTGAAGTGCTCTTCTCAAACGAGACCTATACGAAGTCCAGGATCACCCTGCACACGCAGAGCGGGGACGTAGTCACCTATCTTGCTGCACCGTCAGCACCGAAAGCGGCCATCGTATACGTGCCGGGCGCCGGCGAGACCATTGCCGGCCATGAGGAGCGCATGGTGAAGTATGCAACGGCCGGGTATGCCTTCCTCTTTGTCGACACACGCGGGAGAGGCGGCGAGACCCCCGGTGTCCCGTTCGGCCAGCAGCTGATCCAGCAGGACTTTGAAAAATTCCAGTCCGGTGAATGGCCGCAGTATTATCTCACGATCTGCGATCTCATCAATGCCCGGCAGTTCCTCTCGGAGAGGTTCTCTGTCCCGGTATATGCAGTGGGATCGAGCAATGGTGGCCGGTATGCCGCCATTGCGGCGGGGGTGGACACGGGATCGGCAGGGTACGTGGGCATCTCCACCTCCGACTGGGGGGTGCTGGACACGGTACTGGAGCAGGGACTCGCGGGAGACCCGGTACGGTTCGCTGCATCGCTTGAACCCAGTACGTATATCGGGAAGATCTCCCCGCGCCCGGTCTGGGTCTTCCATAATGCAACCGACCCCATCATCCCGTTTGCAAACGGGAAAGCGCTCTTTCTGAATGCCGGGGAGCCAAAGACCTTCACGGAGTTCTCCGGCAGCCATGGCATCAACACGGACGTGGATGATGCAATCATTATGCAATGGGCGCAAATTTATGCCACCCGCGGGTGAATAGGTAATAGCTTTACTAGAGAGGTTTGAGTCCGGCAATGGCTGAAGTTGTGGAGATGGACGATGCGCGGAAGCGCTATGAATTCAAAAAGACGCTGGAGAAGCTCCAGTCGCAGCAGGGGGACGGGACGGAGCTGATCACGCTCTACATTCCTCCCGACAAGCAGATCTATGATGTGACCAACCAGCTCAAGGACGAGTTCGGGCAGTGCGCGAACATCAAGAGCAAGCAGACGCGGACGAATGTCCAGAGCGCGATCTCCTCCATCCTCTCCCGCCTCAAGTACTACAAGCGCCCCCCCGAGAAAGGTATCGCCGTCTTCTGCGGCACGGTGAAGCTCTACGGCGACCGGACCGACCTCCAGTGCACGATCATCGAACCACCGGAAGCCCTCAACCTCTACATGTACCGGTGCAGCTCCAACTTCGAGCTCGAACCCCTCAGGCAGATGCTCGAGGAGAAGTACGTGTACGGCCTGCTCGTCCTCGACAAGCGTGAAGCATACTGGGGATTCCTGCGGGGCAACCGGATCGAACCGATGGGCGGGGCGAACTCAACCGTGCCGGGCAAGATGCGGAAAGGCGGCCAGTCGGCAGCCCGGTTCGGGCGCCTGCGCGAGATCGCCATCGACGAGTTCTATACAAAAATCGGCGAGCGGTCGAGCGCGATCTTCCTTGCCGAGAAAGATTTTTTCCAACGGTTCAAAGGCGTCCTTATCGGGGGACCGAGCCCGACCAAAGAGGAGTTCGAGAAGGGAGCATATCTCCACCATGAGGTCCAGAAACGGATCATCGGCCTCTTCGATGTCGCTTACACCAACGAGGACGGGCTCGCGGAGCTCGTGGACGCGGCAAAGGATGCCCTCAAGGGCATGACCGTGATCAAGGAGAAGGGGTTCATGGAACGGTTCCTCAGGGAACTTGTCAAGGACGACGGGCTTGCCGCGTACGGCGAGGAAAGTATCCGGCGCAACCTTGAGATCGGTGCCGTCGATATCCTCCTCCTCTCGGGAAACCTCCGCAAGTCGCGGCTGAAGATCAAGTGCCAGAGCTGCGACTACACGAGCGAGAAGACCGTGAATGTTGAGCCGGGAAAAACCATTGCGGATATTTCCCTCGGGAACTGCCCGAAATGCACGGCCCCGATCGTTCTTGAAGAAGAGATCGATATCATTGACGAACTGACAAAACTTGCCGACCAGAGCAGCGCGAAGGTCGAGATCATCTCGGATGATTTCGAGGAGGGATCGATCCTCTTCTCGGCATTCGGCGGGATTGCAGCAATCCTCCGCTACAGGACGGGATACTAAATGCTTCATGACGTGTTCATTACCATTGAGACCGCAATCAAAGAGACCAGCGGCGCTGCGGATGCGCTCCTGACCAACGGGGGAGAGCATGCGGACCTCGCATCGACCGTGGCGTTTGCCCTGGCGAAACAGAAAAAGCAGGCCCCGGTCAAAATTGCACAGGATCTTGTTGATGAGTTAAAAAAGCGCCCGGAACTTTCCGGCATGACGATTGAGGCCACGGGGCCGTACATCAATTTCATATTAGGCAACGCGTACGTCAGCGAGATGCTCAAAGCCGCGGTCCAGCCCGGGTACGGTAACCTCGAAAAGAAGACCACGCGGGTTGTCCTCGAACACACCAGCGCCAACCCGAACGGTCCCCTCCATGTCGGGCACATCCGGAACTCGATCATTGGCGACACCCTCGCCCGTGTATTCCGTAAGGCAGGGTACCCGCTTGAGGTGCAGTATTATGTCAATGACATGGGCCGCCAGATCGCAATCGTGGTCTGGGGGTTCGACAACCTTGACAGTGCCCAGTATCCGGGAGAGAAAGAGGACGCCCACATTGCCCGGGTGTATATTGCGGCAAACCGCGAGATCGAAAAGGATGAGGGGATCACCCAGCAGGTGAACACCCTTATGCAGCTCGTTGAGAACGGTGACCCGGCAACGGTCAGGAAGTTCAGGAAAGAGGTGGCCCGCTGCCTTGACGGGTTCAGGGTCACGATGAAGGACCTCAACGTTGCCCATGACCGGTTCGTCTGGGAGAGCGACTTTATCCGGAACGGGAACACGGAGCGGATTATCAACAAGCTCAAGAGGATGCCGCAGGCCCACGAGGATGAGACACTCTACCTTGACCTCTCTGAATTCGGGTTCGAGAATAAGTATGTCATCCGGCGGAGTGACGGCACTTCTGTTTACGCAGCCCGTGACCTCGCGTTCCATGCCTGGAAAGGCGCAAACTTCGATCGCGTCATCGATGTCCTTGGCGCTGACCACAAGCTGATTGGTGCACAGCTCCAGTGCACCATGAAAATCCTTGGAGAGAAAGTCCCGGAGATCGTCCACTTCGAGTTCGTCTCCCTGCCGGAAGGTTCGATGAGTACCCGGGCCGGCAAGTTCGTCTCTGCCGATGACCTCATCGCCGAGATCCGGAAACGTGCCTTTGATGAGGTAACAACCCGGAGGCCGGAGCTTGATGAAGCGACACGGCGCTCGATCGCACAATCCGTCGGGCTTGCAGCGATCCGCTACGATATCGTGAAAGTCTCACCGGAGAAGAGCACGGTCTTTGACTGGAAGGAGGCGCTGGACTTTGAACGCCAGAGCGGCCCCTACATCCAGTACGCCCATGCCCGGGCCTGCAGCATCCTTGAGAAAGCCGGGGAGTTTGCCGAGTGCTATGATATGGAGACCGAGCAGGAGATCATACTCGCAAAACAGATCGCAAAGTTCCCCATGACCATCGAAAAGGTCGTTGCCGAACTCCGGCCGCACATCCTTGCCACCTATGCCCGGGAACTTGCAGACACGTTCAACACCTTCTATCACTTCGAGCCGGTACTGAAGAGTGAAGGAAAAGTACGGGACCGCCGGCTGACGCTGGTAAAAGCGGTGCAGAACACCTTGAAAGAGTCCCTCGAAACGCTCGGGATCGATGCCATCCGATCCATGTGACCCCCTGAGGAAACAGGGGTACCAGTTTTTTTCAAAGGCCTCGTCAGCAGCGCTCAAACCCTGCATGTGGTGCAAACGGGCGCTGGCCGGCGGGGACATGTGCTACAAGCACCAGTTCTACGGGATCGACAGCCACCGCTGCGTCCAGATGACCCCGACCCTGCGCTGCAACCAGCGCTGCCTTTTCTGCTGGCGGTCGTTTGAGCACGAGCCGAAAGAGGCGGAGGAGTGCCCCCCGGAGACAATCCTTGCCGGCATCCATAAGTACCAGAAGAAGGCGCTCGCCGGCTACAACGCGGTGCTTGACAATACGGTGACGGAGGAGCGGTGGCAGGAGGCGCTCGACCCGAAGCATGTCGCTATCTCCCTCTCCGGCGAGCCGACGCTCTACTCACAACTCCCGGAACTCATCGACCTCTTCAACAGCAAAGGGTACACCACGTTCCTGGTCAGCAATGGTACTAACCCGGATATGCTCAAAAGATGCCATCCGTTCCAGATGTACGTTTCGCTCGATGCACCGGACAAGGATACCTACATGGCCGTCTGCCGCCCGCTCGGGGACTACTGGGAGCGGGTGCAGGAGAGCCTCCGTCTCCTCCGTTCCCGCAGGTCGGCGATCCGGGTCACGCTCGTGAAAGGCCTCAACGATTTCGCCCCGGAGCGGTATGCCACGATCCTGCAGGAGTCGGGCGCAAGTTTTGTGGAAATAAAGGGATATATGTATCTGGGATACAGTAGAAACCGGTTGGCAAGAGAGAACATGCCGGAGCACGCCGAGGTGCGGTCATTTGCGGAGAAGATCGCAGCCGCGTGCGATTACCGGTTCAAGGATGAGAACACACTGAGCAGAGTGGTAGTGCTGGAGCATATGACATGAGATTCAATCCCGAGGACTGGAAACGAAAATCACACGAGAATTTCGAAGGGGCATGGCATGACGGGCCATCGGTCCTGACACCGGCAGCCCATGATGATACCTACCCGTGCAGGGTCTACAAGCGTGCGCAGGCGCACCCGGTCTTTGCCACCATCAACCGCCTTCGCGAGACCTACCTCTCGATGGGGTTCGATGAGGCAGAAGTCCCGGTCATCATCGATGAAAAGGACATCTACCGGCAGTTCGGGCCTGAAGCGATGGCGGTGCTCGACCGCGTCTTCTACCTTGGCGGCCTCCCGCGGCCGAACGTGGGGATCGCCCGGGACCGGCTCGACAAGATCAACGCGATTCTCAGCAAGACGATGCCCTCCGCAACCGAGGAGAAGCTCCGCGAAACACTCCATGCGTACAAGAAATCCGAGATCGATGGCGACGAGCTGACCTTCGAGCTCTCCAAGGTCCTCGAGACCGATGACGGGGTCGTTGTCCATATCCTCGATGCCGTCTTCCCGGAGTTCCGCGAGCTTGCCCCGGAGTCCTCGCGTTCAACCCTCCGCAGCCACATGACAAGCGGCTGGTTCATGACGCTCGGTTCCATCTGGGACAAGAGACCGCTCCCCCTCCGGCTCTTCTCGGTGGACCGTTGTTTCCGGCGCGAGCAGGCAGAAGGGCCGACCCGGCTCATGACCTACCACTCCGCGTCCTGTATCGTTGCCGGTGACGATGTGACAATCGACGATGGAAAAGCGGTGAGCGAAGCGCTCCTCTCCGCATTCGGGTACACCGATTTCCGGTTCCAGCCGGATGAGAAGCGCTCCAAGTATTACATGCCGGATTCCCAGACTGAAGTATATGCCCGCCACCCGGTCCATGGCTGGGTAGAGGTAGCAACCTTTGGCATGTACTCCCCCTCGGCACTTGCCGAGTATGGGGTCGGTGTCCCGGTCATGAACCTTGGCCTCGGTGTCGAGCGGCTGGCGATGATCGCGTACAATGCGAACGATGTCCGACAACTCTGCTACCCCCAGTTCTTCCCCGGGTCCCTGAGCGACCGGGAGATTACCCGGGCTGTGCACCTGCGCGAGGAGCCGGTCTCGGCGGAGGGCAAGATGCTCGCCGCTGCGATCGCAAAAACCGCTGCCGCAAACGGGGCTGCGCAGGGCCCGTGTGCTTTCGATGCCTGGGAGGGATCGATGGGGGGCATGAAGGTGAAGGTCGTGGTGGAAGAGACCGAGTCCAACGCGAAACTCTGCGGCCCGGCCTGCGCCAACGAGATCTTTGTCCACGAGGGCTCGGTCCTCGGGGTCCCCGATGCAGAGAAGTGGCAGCAGGTACGGACCGAGGGGGTGCCGACCGGCATCTCCTATCTCTCTGCGGTATCGGCCCTTGCCGCAGCACGGATCGAGGATGCAGCCCGGTGCGGGAAAGGGACACTGGTCCAGGTAAAGATGGCAAAACTCCCAAGCGATATCAACCTGAAAATCGAGGAGTACGCAATGCGCTTTGTCACCGACAATAAGAAGAAAGTCGATGTCCGCGGACCGGTCTTCCTCTCGGTCCGCTCGGAAGTTATTCCCTGATTATTCCTTTTTTTCCGGATCAGGTTCCGACAGATCCTCGTCAGTCTTGAATCCGTAATTGCCCGGCGGAACATCCATCTCAAACCTCGCCCCCTTACCCGGTATCCCGCATTCCCGGATCCGGATACCGGTGATCGCAAGGATCTCGCGGATAAGGTACAGGCCAAGCCCGGTGTTCTGGAAGTATTCACGCCGGAATATCTTCTCTTTCACTCCGTCCGGCACGCCGACGCCGTTGTCTTCGTACACGATCACCAGGCCGTCCGCACCTTCGCACCAGGAGATACGGATCTCTGATACCGTCTTGCCATGGCGGAGGGAATTTTCCACCAGGTTGTAGAACACCTTCTCCACGAGGGGGTCCGCAAAGATCCCAAGATTGTCACGAGGATAATCGATACGGATACCGGAAAGGTCCACCCCCGATATGGCTTTTTTCACCAGCACATCCATGCTCTGCCACTGGGCGGCATTGCTGCCGATCTCCTGGTACTCCTTGGTGAAGATGATCTGCCCGCGGATGGTCTCCGCCGCATGGCACGCCTTGTCGAGATATTCATCCACCTTCCCCCCCGTGGGGGATTGCCGGGCAAGTTCCAGGTAGCTGAAGACCGCGGTGAGCTGGTTGAGGACATCATGACGGGTGATGGTGTTCATCACACCCAGGTTCCGGTGGGCCTCCACAAGGGCAAATTCCGTATTTTTCTGGGCAGTGATGTCCCGTCCAACCGCCTGGTATTCGGTGGGCTGCGACTGATCGCTGAAAAGAGCCCGGTAGCTCCACTGCTGCCAGAGGGTCGTTCCATCACTGGAGAGCATGCGCGAATCAAATGTCCGGACCGGGTTCTCCCGGGTCAGGCTTCGCAACTGGCTGAAGAACGCTTCCCGGTGGTCCGGAGAGATACTTTCCAGGATGTTCCTTCCCACGATCACGTCATGGGGTTTATCGAAATACGTACAATATGCATCATTGGCAAAGACAATCGTGCCATCCGGGAGGAACCGGAAGATAAATTCCGACTGGTCCTCGACAACACTGCGGTACTGCTTCTCCCGCTCCCTGAGGTCGTCTTCCAGCCGTCTCTGCTGGATCGCCTGGTAGATGAAATGTTTGAGGACCATGAACTCTTTTTTTGGCTCCCGGCCCTTGAGCACATAGAAGGTGGCACCGGTATTCAGGGCATTGATCACGGCCTTGTGGTCTGCCTTCTTTGCAAAGAAGATGAACGGGGTCCGGTTCTTCTCATTGCGCCGCAACACTTCAAGAAAGGTCTGGCCATCCGTTGCGGGCAACCGGTATTCGGAGACAATGATATCGAACCAGGTTGTCCGGAGCAGGTCGATGGCTTCGGGTGCTGAATTGATCGGGACAACAGAGATCCCGCCGCAACTGTCGAGGTACTCTTTGAGGGCCGCCTGAAGAGCCATGTCGGAATCGACGTGGAGCAGTGAGATCATAAAATATATTTATCCTGATTGGTTGCGGGAACACAACAAAGTATTGTCTCCATTCAGGTAATGCACTCATGTACTGTACATGGGGAGGGAAATGCCCTCCGGGGTCAGGCACGTTCCCGGATGAAGATTCGGCGGTGGATGATGCGCCAGGAGAGGATGAGCTGGATGATATCCGTGGGCGTAACCGTTTCCCGCCCCTCGAACATGGCGATCGGGTGGACGCCGGTCTGGTACTCGATGCTCTTCTCCAGCTTATGGATCGTATCGTAGTTCATCTCACCATCGAACGTGAGCACCCGCATCTTCGCGCAGTCCACGAACTGGGTGGAGAACTCAATCAGGAAATCACGGTCATGGAACGAGAGGAGCGAGAAGAGGTCGATATTGAGATCGATATCCGTGATCGTCCGCCGCATCCGGTTCTGCATGAGGGAGATATTGTAGACATTCCGTTCGGGGCCGTTGTCCTTCCCGTACTTTGAGTGCGCGATCCGGATGATCGCATCCGCTTCACACCGCTGCGGCGCGATGAACGTATCATAATCCTTCTCGCGTCGGACAATCTCCTCTGTAACTTCCGTTGAGCTGTAGCCCCGGCGTTCCATGTCGCGGAGCCGTTTCCATGCGTATTTCACCTCTTTCTCCGGGTCGACAAAGATGGAGAAGTCCATCAGTTCCCGGAGGCGAGGGGTGAAGAGCGTGTGCAGCCCTTCAAGGATCAGGATCTTCTGCGGGGAGAATGGAACCGGTGGATCGAACCGGCCGGTGGTGTGGTTGTACACCGGTTTTTCAATGGGGAGTCCCTGCTTCAGCCGGGCGATGTCCTCCTCCAGCTTGGTGAGATTGTTGGTATCCGGGTGGAGGGGAGTGATGTCAAGCCGTTTCCGTTCCTCCCGGTCGTACGTGTGGTAATCATCAAGGGTGATGGTGGATACCAGGGTTGGCCCGAATATCTGCCGGATCGCGTTCGTGAACGTGGTCTTTCCCGACCCGCTGTCCCCCGCAACACCGATGGTGAAGACGATGGGGGAATGTGCAATGATCTCCTTGAAGTTGGGAAGATAGTCCATGGGGTAAGTACCTGTCTGGTGCAGATCCATATTAAGACCCTGTGAATGGTGCTGCACTGGTAATAACAGTAAAATGTGATCTAATTAACACATTTCCAAAGATGGGTTAGAAATAGATAACATTAATATAGATTTGTGTTAGAAATAGATAACATACAAACGTGAAGACCATGAAACCAAGAAATCTCTACCGGATCATGATCGGGGCGCTGATGACCGCAAGTGGCCTTACTGTGCTCGTGATGAGTAATGGGGAGGGAATCATCGGAATCCTCCTTCTCTGTGCAGGCCTTGCGTTCCTGATCACCGGGATCATCCGCCACAGGAGATATGGCGATGACCCGGAATCAGACGAGCGATCGAAGAAGATTGGGGCATATGGGATAACCTATGCGTGGCTCACCGGTCTCCTCTTCATGACCGGCCTCTTCTGGCTGGATGAGCTCAACATGCTCACACTCAGCGTACAGAATGCACTCGCACTCTCGATCCTTGTCCTTGCACTCTCAGCTGTCATCTACCAGATCTGGCTCTTCCGTAATGGGGATGTTGGGTGACAGGGTATTGTCCCTGCATCACTGAGAATAACTATGAAAACGACCAGACCGGGATTACAGGTTCCGGGGATCCTATGCAGACACGGATAAAGGAATACCGCAACAACCTCTCGCTGACCCAGGACGATCTGGCGAAAAAAGTCGGCGTGCGCCGCGAGACGATCGTCTTTCTGGAACAGGGAAAATATAACCCGTCCCTCAAGCTCGCCCATGACGTGGCAAAAACGCTGAACGCAACGATCGACGAGCTGTTTATTTTCGATGATGACAGACAGGATGGTCCGTACGGGCAGGATGGGCCGGCGGCCCGGGTCGTACTGGAGGAATGAGAATACGACGCACTGTACCTGTCGATAATGAGCGTCTCCATCTGGACGAGTTATCCTCCTCTGAGTCCCTCCTTCTTTTTTCAATAGCCTGAAATTTTCTGAAATCCACACGACAACAATTCCGCGCAGTTCATTCAGCTAATCGAACGGTTACAGAAATTCCAACCGCAATTCACGCCCCGTTGACTGTCGAAAATTATTTCGTCACAACCTTTCACCACCAAATATATAATAGACCGCATCGAACCTGAGCTGATCACAAGGTTCGCCGCTGCTCGTATATCCGTAGCGGCCGGGTACACTCGTACCCCGGAGGCTTTGTGGGAAGTATCGCGTGCCGCACCCGCAGGGTCTAAACAAAAAAATCCCCGTGTAGCGAAATGGCCACGCGAGCGCGTACACGACGCGGCGCACTTCCCCGTGTTCAATTACGATTAGGGGACCTGCCGCCCGACGACGTGCCGCAGAACCACAGGAAAACACAGGCTACGATTCAGAAATCCAGGTGAACAACCATGAACAGGAAAAAAGTTCCGGGACCGACCGCGGGCAACAGCGCTGGCGGCCGGAAGATCCGGAGGAGGTGCACTCCGTGAAAGGAGGGACTGATATGCCCCGGGGAATAGCGTTTGCGCTCCCCATCGCAACCCGGAGGGGCCACGTGATGATCTTCATCCCGTCGCTCTTCAACCTCGGCGATTTCATCATCGCGGGGAGCGGCAGGTTCGTGATCGTCCGGATACGATTCGCACAGAAAATTTCCGCGGACATCCGGCAGGTAGAAGCAGAATTAGCCACGACGATTGCAGGGCTCAGGGCCGTCCCCCGTCAGGGGCCGGTCTCCTGCGAGCTCTGGCTGTACTCGCGGTACGGAACGCTCCGGTATTTCAAAGTCGGGGATACGGGCATCGAAGAGATCGACAGTCTCGGGCTGTCACCCGCGGAAACGCCGGTGCTCCCTTTAAAGACCGGATGCGTGGAGACTACAGCGGCCAACGCGGCGACCGTGCCGGCATCGCCGCCCCCACCGGACCCGTACGAGATCTTCCGCCGCTGGCACCGGAAACGGAACGCGGTGCGGAAGGCCGCAGGGATCCGGGATCTCCTCCACCCGGCAATCCTGGAACTGATGTGCCGGGAGAGCAACGGGACAGCAGCAGGAAAGACCGGCAGGAGATCCCCGGCCCGGGCAGGATCGGGGAATGTCGCCGGAGGAAACGGGGAGGGGATCTGAGATGAACCCATCTGAGGCCATTTCAGCCCCCGTCCGGGCCTCCTGCCAGCCGGACCGGCAGGTTCGTTCCCGAAAACCACCTATCGGTTTTGGGATACTGCCATTTTCTCCCCCAATTGGCATAAATGAGCCATTTCCGCGCCCGGAAATAACCACATATGGCAAGCCGTTATTGCGGTTTTTCCGAACCGGACAGGCTGGAGGCCCCGTCCGGAACGCAGCCACCCGGCCACCGGGGGGATCCGTGAGATCCTCCGGGGGATCATTACCCCGGCATTACAGGGGTTGGGAACGGGTATCCGGCATAGGCCCATCTGAGGCCATTTCTGCCTCCTTCAGGCTCTCATACCGGCCGGACCGGCAGGTTCGTTCCCCTAAACCACACATCAGTTTTGGGAAAATGTCATTCTCGCCCCAGATTCGCGTAAATGCACTATCTCCGCGCCCGGAAATAACCACATATGGCAAGCCGTCAGTGCAGTTTTTCCGATCCGGACAGGCTGGACTGCCCCGAAGGGGGCCTTCCGGCGACCGGGGATATCCATGAATGTACCGACGATAAGAATGTTGGAGACCTGTGAGGAGGTCAGTATCCATGACTGAAACAACCAGGAAGAACGATTACCTTGAATTCGATGAAGATGTGCTCGGTGGCGCCGAGCTCCACGTGAAGTTCGTGCGCCACGAGCAGGGGCCGGGCATTATGCTTGAGTTCACGCCGCCGCACCGGCCCGACGGGAAAGAAGAAGGGATCCCGGATATCAACGCCCGCTTGTCCGGTGTCTGCCGGTCGTACATCCTCGACATGGAAGATCAGGCCCGGTTCCGGCTCCTCACGCTCGTTGAGAAAGACGGCGGGATGGACCGGATGCTGTACCGGCTGGTCGTTGCCGGGCGGGTCTCGGACGATAAATCGCGCCGGACCCGGGTCCTCGACCGGATCGATCCGGAGTTCCTTGAGATCGATGCCGGCCTTGCCGGCCGGGCGCTCGCGTGCCGGCAGGAGATCGAGCGGGTACTTGCGGGCGGGAAGCCCCGGCCCCTGCCGGGCGAGCCGGGGCCGGGCGCGGGACGGCACCACCGGGGCGGCAGGCGACCGCGCGATCGGGCGCACAGCCGCGGAGCAGGTACCGGACCGATGGTTGTACAGGGAGGGGTGGCCGGCGATGAGAACCCGGAGAGATCAGAGCCGGTCTTCGAAGTCCTCGGTGCGCCGCAGTATCCCCTGGACGTGCCGGAACTGACCGCCGAGGAGGTCCGGGAGGGCCTGCTCAGGGGACAGGAGTTCCTGGTTCTCCAGATGCAGATCGTGGGAACGATCGAGAAAGGGCCGGACCGGGAATCGATCGCGATGGACTATCTTGCCGCGATCAACCAGAACGCGGTCTCGTCAGAATGGATGCGGGAGAGAACCGGGCTCCTGGCAACCGTCTGCGAGCAGACGATCATGGCCACGGGCTCGCAGACGACGCGCCACCTCTTTGCCTCCCTCCGGAAAAGAGGGGAGGAGGAGAAGTGCCTGTACCGGCTCTCGGTCTGGGCGGCGATGATGGATGACGGCAAACCCCGGTACAGCATCCGTGACGAGATCGACCCGGTCTTCCTGCAGGAAGATCCGGAAGCGGGGACGAGGGCAGCCGAGGCGCGGCGGCTCGCGGCAAAGGTGATGGGGGGGGAGGGATGAAGCTGATCGAAGCGCTCCGCCCGGACATCAGGAAGGATCTGGAACGATCCGGCATCGCCGAGCTCGTCTCGGTCTCGGTGAGTGCGATGGCGGATCCCGACAGGGAAGAGGGCGAGTTCGCGATGAAGATCGATGCCTATGTCGGCGACAATTTCAAGGCCGGGATTCCGGCCATCGATCAGGCGCTCGAAGCAGTCGATGCGATCGCCACGGCGGGGGATGAGGACTTCGCCCCCTCCCTCCGCGACACGCTCCGCGTTATGCTTGGCGGGGGTCAGCCGGGAGCCATCAGGCTGCATGAGGGTGCGGTCAACGATCGGCCGGCCGGGAATCCACCGGATCCGGGGACTCCGGGGAATGTCCCGCTTCCGGGGAAGCCCGATAGCTGCCCACTTGTCTGGATCATGGGATGGTCAGTGGCGACGGACGAACCTGCTGATGCGGCTGCCGATCCCGGGCGACACCACTACAATACGGAAAAGCTTCTCGTGTATTCGGATGATGTAGACATTTCTGAGTTCGTTGACGAAGATTCGTGGACCCGGATCAAGGACCGGATACGGCGGATCGATCTGATTATCGGGGGGATGGTGGCGGGGATGATGGGGGAGGGGTGAGCCGGTTACTTCTTTTTTCTTCCATGAGAATTCAGGAATCTTATTCATCGTCTCTTCGCGATACTATTCTGCAGGATCTTCATGGCGCAATCTTCCAACAATACCAGACTGGACATCACAACTCTCGAAGGCTGGCTCTGGGAGGCGGCCTGTAAAATCCGCGGGGAGATCGATGCCCCGAAATACAAGGACTATATCCTGCCTCTCATTTTTCTGAAGAGGTTGTCTGATGTTTTCGATGATGAAGCAAAAAAGCTTGAGAGTAACTATGGCGGGCGGGAGATCGTGGAAAAGATCCTCGCGGAAGATCACCAGCTGGTGCGTTTCTACCTCCCGGCTGAATCCCGGTGGGATTCCTTAGCCCGGAAGAGCACAGGACTCGGTGAGCATATCACCGACGCGATGCGATCCATCGCCCGGGAGAATCCCAAGCTCCAGGGTTCGATAGATATCGTGGATTTCAATGCGACAGCAGCCGGTCAACGGATCATCACAGACGATTCGCTCAAAACGCTGATCACCGTGATGGGAAAACACCGGCTCGGGCTCGCGGACGTAGAACCGGATATTATCGGACGGGCTTACGAATACCTGCTCCGGAAATTTGCGGAAGGTTCTGGGCAGAGTGCGGGGGAATTCTATACCCCGCGTGAGGTTGCCATTCTCATGGCCCAACTCCTCAATCCGAAACCGGGTGAGGAGATTTATGATCCGTGCTGCGGGTCCGGTGGCCTGCTGATCAAGTGTGCGATGAACTTCCGGGAGCGGTATCACAATGATCCGGAAGTTGCTCCGCTCCAGTTCTGCGGGCAGGAGAACCAGCACGGGACGTTTGCGATGGCGAAGATGAACACGTTCATCCACGACATGGAGGCACAGATCGCGCTGGGCAATACGATGGAGCACCCGGCATTCCTGAAAGCCGAAGGAGCGCTCCGCCCGTTTGATATCGTCACCGCAAACCCGATGTGGAACCAGGATTTCGAGCAGAAAGTCTACGAGACCGACGCATACAACCGGTTCGCGTACGGGTACCCTCCTTCCAGCAGCGCTGACTGGGGATGGATCCAGCACATGTTCGCCTCCTTAAAGAAGAACGGGCGGATGGCCGTTGTGCTCGACACCGGCGCGGTCTCCCGGGGCAGCGGGAATACCGGGAAGAACCGGGAACGCGACATCAGGAAATATTTCGCGGAGCACGATCTCGTGGAAGCGGTCATTCTCCTGCCGGAGAACCTGTTCTATAACACGACGGCTCCGGGGATTGTCCTCGTTATCAACCGGAAGAAGCAGCATAAGGGTGAGTGCCTGCTGGTCAATGCCTCGAAACTCTTCCAGAAGGGGCGACCGAAGAACTTCATGCCGGATGAGAGTATTGCGCAGGTTGCCGGGATTTTCCGGGAGTGGAATGCGGTGGACGGGATCAGCGCTATTGTTTCCGCGGCTGACGTTGCGAAGAACGATTTCAACCTGAGCCCGTCCCGGTACGTTGCGCAGAACGGGAAGGACGAGACGCTCCCCCTGGAGGATGCGGTTGTGCTGCTGCGGGAAGCTGAAGAGGAGCGACGGGACGCGGATGAGAAGTTGAAGAAGGTGCTGGCGGGGCTGGGACTCGGTATTGAGGAAAAACATTAGAGGATAATAGCATGACGTCACCGATTTTTTTGCTGAAGAAGGATGATGAGATCCGCCAGTTGGATCCCAAGATGTATGAAAAAGAAGAAGTCCTGCATTCACTTCTTGCAACCCATCCGAATCTGTTATTTTCAGATTATCCGGATCTGAACGATATCGGATTATTATTGATAAAAAACGAAGCTCCGACCTATGAGTCTGAAGAAGCGGTCAGACCCTCCTGGCTTGATATCCTGTTAATCGGAAATGACTGCATTCCGGTTTTTATTGAGGTAAAACTCAGTACGAATCCAGAAATACGGAGAACGATTGTCGGGCAGGTAATGGAATATGCCGGAAACGCTGTCGCCAACTGGAAGCTTGAAGATCTGCAGGAAATGTTCAGGCAGACCTGTGCAATCCAGAAACGGGATGCAACCGAAGCGCTGGCAGAATTTCTCGGCCCTGATAAGAATCTCGATGAGTTCTGGGATACTGCATATACGAATCTGCGGGCGGGGAAAATCCGCATCGTTTTCGCATCGGATGCCATTCCCCCATCGTTGAAAAATATCGTTCGGTTCCTCCGGAACCAGATGAAACCAGCAGTAATTCTGGCTGTGGATATCCCCCAGTTCATCAGCGAAGAGCACCAGGTTGTTGTGCCAAAAGTATTCGGTCAGACAATCCAGCAGACCGGGATTAAGGGAACAGTCCAGAAGCGGAAATGGAATGAAGCGGATTTCATGGCAGCTCTTCAGAATACAACATCCGAAGACGAAGTCAGGGTTGCCAAGCAAATTCTCACGTGGGCACAGGATCGGAAACTCCGGATTTGGTGGGGCGAAGGCACTCAGGAGGGTTCCTTCTACCCCCTGCTGGATTTCAAACAGGGGCAGTATCAGGTAATTGCAGTGAGGACAAGCGGCCGGAGTGACTTTGAATTCGGGAGGCTCAAGGGGTATACTGCATTTGCGTCAGATGAACAGCGCCTGAAATTTCTTGAGATGATCAATGCTATTCCCGGCATGAATATCCCCGAAAAGAAGATTGCCGGGTACCCGTCATTCACCCTGAGTACGTTAAAGGACCCTCAGGTGTTTGACCAGTTTGTCAGGGTTCTGGATTATTTCCTTGCGCAGATCCGGGGGACGTAATTTTCCCCGGAAACGTGAAGACACAACCGTCCTTCATGAGATCAATAAACAGGTATATAGCCAGAGCACGAATAATACAAGAATAACAGGAGCATGACACCATGTCGCCTTCTACCGTTAAGAAACGTATCTACAACCCGGTGACAGAGAGATACTATGAGATCCGCCAACACTCAAGTAAATTTGGTGAGGCCGGCCAGATCAAAGGATTGTGGAGTTCCAAGAAGAAAAAAAGCCACTGATTTTTTGAGGCGATACTATCTCTAGTAAAGTCTGGTTCATTGATGCAAATGTTCTGACCCATTGGGTGCTTGGATCCGGCGGGGTTCTCGATATTCTCTGTAACGGGTATCATCTCACTACCGAATTCCGCGATGTCTACACCAATCATTATGTCGATTCGATTTCGTTCATTAATGAAATTGTTAAAGAAGAAATCCCCCATTCAGATCACGAGTTCTATGTCTCTTCCCTTGCCATCAATGAACTTTTTTATGCAGTGAAGGACGAACTGAGAAGCATTATCCTGTTCAATAAGGGCATGCCAATATCGCGGTGGCGGGATGCCCGGGTAAATCCGGATATTCCAGGAAAATGCTTCAGGGCAGTCTACAATCAGACCCTTCGATCTTTTGATACGCTGTTAGGAGATGGTTCAATCATTTATCTCCCTGAAGAATCCTCCGAGAGTGTCCCGGAATACTGGTCGATCTATGCCCCGCTCCTGTTCCTCACAAAGGATGCCAAGACGCAGGACGCAACGCTCCTGACAACGGCGATCATCAACCGTGCGGATTATTTTGTGACCAAGGACGAGCCTTTGATCAAGGCTGCAAAGAAAAACCTGATGGCAGATTACAATATGGAGCTCATCAAGCCGTCAACAGGGCTGGCTCTGCTGAAGAAGCAGGGGTGGTGATGGGGAATTCGGATCATGGCCGGCAACGTGGGGTATTGACCGGCGTTTTGCTTTCCATTAAACCGAAATACGTCAGGGCGATTCTGGACGGGACCAAGCAGTACGAGTTCCGCAAGCAGATTTTCAAGGATGAATCCGTAAAAACGGTGTACATTTATTCCACTTCTCCACAGAAGAAAATTGTTGCCCGATTCCGGCTTGGTAAAATTGTCAAAGAGTATCCCGAATATTTGTGGGAACAGTACTGTGATGTCTCCGGCCTGAGCGAACATGAGTTCTTCGAATATTTTTCTGACCGGGATACCGGATATGCGATCCGGATTGAGGGCCTGGAGCCATATCCCGAGCCAGTAGATCCGCATACGGTGTTCGAGCGGTTTGTTGCGCCTCAGTCGTTTTGTTATGTGAATTATCCGATTAATCAAACAACTTAATACTTCCAATCGGTAAATTATCCATATCAACAGTGAGTCGTGGGCCTCATGATACAGGAACTTATTATTGAAAATTTTAAAGGATTTAAAAAATACAAAATTGAATTTGGTCACTTGAATCTTCTCGTTGGCGGAAATAATTCTGGGAAAACAACAATTTTTCACGCCCTCCAGACAGTCTTTTGGTGCATCGAGAAAACAGCAGATACATCATCTAATACAGAAGTTGTTTTCGGTAAAACGCAGGTCCCTGAAATTGGTGCTTTTCCATATTTTAATTCAAAAGATATTTTTTATCACCAAAAAACCAGGGAAGGTGGAAAACCCTCACGGATCAAATTCAGAATAAAATTCCAAGATATCCCAGAACTTTCCTTTAGTATTTACCCCGCATTTAGTCGCAACCTGATGGTAGATGGTAATAAAATAAAAATCTCGAAGGATGATTATGAAAAAATTACAAAAAATCTAAAACCCGTATATGTTCCTAGCACTATTGGAATTACGGTTAAAGAAGAGTTGTTTCGAGCGATATCTCAAGAGCGTTTAATTTCTGAAGGGAGACAGAATGAAGTCCTTCGTAACCAGATCTATCGCTTAAAACAAAATTCTCCTGATGAATGGAATGAATTTAAACAAATTGTTTCACCAATTTTTCAATTAGAGGGTATTGATGTCCCTTTTGACGAAAATAAAGACGAATGGCTTTCTGTTTTGTACAGTGAGGATAATTGCGAATTCGACTGTATATCCGCAGGTTCTGGTTTTTTGCAGCTAATTAATTTGCTGGTTTTTGTCTTTTTGCATGAATCTAGAGTGGCTTTATTAGACGAACCTGATTCGCATATGCATTCCGATCTTCAACAAATTTCATTCGATTTATTGCATAAGCTCTCCGAACGAAGGAATATCCAATTGATTATTGCAACACACAGCCCGACATTTATTGATTCCGCAGGGCTCGAAAATGTTCTCGTAATTGATAGAAATTTTGAAACTCCCTTGCAAACTCAAAATCTCGAAGAACTAATACCCCTACTTGGAGATCGAGGAATATCGCTCCCTCCTACGAAGGTTATTGATACTTTGAGATCGAGGAAAGTTCTATTTGTAGAAGGAAATGATGCAGATTATGAAGAATTTATCAAAGCTATAGGAATACGTTATTCTCCTACATTTTTATCCCAGATCCGGGGACTAACGGTTTTCGAGACCGAAGGTGCGACTAAAAAATGGCCCTACGACACAATTGCCGCATTTGAAAAACTATTGGGTGTCCCGATAAAATATGTCTATATTTCAGACAGAGATTTTTCGACGGATGTTCAAATAGCAGACAAACAAAAAGCGAGTCAAAAATTCAAGAGTCAGAAATCACATTTCTTAAAACGAAGAAATCGTGAGTCATATTTATGTGATCCGAAAATTCTCTCGAAATTGCTGATACATAAATGGAATGCAAAGCACGAGGGCAAACCAATTCCTGATGATTTAACCGAGGAATCAATTAAACAATTCTTTATTGAAAAGGCTAAAGAATTTGAGGATAATACAAGAACGACATTATTGGTCCAACAAGAGCCATATATTCGGGGACCAACTGAAGAAAGAACTAGAAAAACCGGTGAGTTAAATCTCTTTTTTAGAGATAATTATACGAGTTTAATCGCAGCGAATCAAATTCCATACACTTTAGCTGATTGCAAAGAAATGTTAAAAAATTACAGAACTACGATAACTGAAAAACATAAAATTTCATTTAGTGATAAAGAAATTTTATCACAATTTGAAAAAGATGATATCCCTGAAGAGATTCAAAAAATTTTGCTTGATATTATCGCAATGTTTGCAACCTAGTTTCTCGATATTTTTGGAGTTACTGTGATTTGTGAGTCTGACATTCCAGAAGGATACAAGATAACGGAGTTAGGTTCGATACCGGAGGAGTGGCAAATCAAAAAAATCGGTGAGTTATTCAACGTGCAGCAAGGCATATCCATGTCTAAAGCACGGAGAGATGGACCAAACAAACACCCATTTCTCAGAACACTGAACGTTTTTTGGAGAGGTATTAATCTAACAACACTCGATTATATGGATTTTTCAGAGAAGGAAATTGAAAAGCTGAATTTATTGCCGGGGGATCTTTTAGTCTGCGAGGGGGGAGATATTGGAAGAACCGCGATGTGGCGAGGAGAACTCGAATCATGTGGTTATCAAAATCACCTCCACCGGCTACGGGTTAAAAATGACGATGTGAATCCGGAATTTATCGCGTTTTGGATGCAGGCTGCGATGGATGTTCTTGGATTTTATCAGGATGAAGGGAATAAAACAACAATCCCAAATCTTTCACAATCGCGCCTGAAAAATTTCATCATCCCCCTCCCCCCACTTCCCGAACAGCACGCCATCGCCACCACCCTCCGCACCGTGCAGGAAGCAAAGGAGAAGACCGATGCGGTGATCGCGGCGACGAAGGCGCTCAAGGCGGCGATGATGAAGCACCTGTTCACGTACGGCCCGGTGCCGCCAGAGTATGCGGAGCGGGTGGCGCTGAAGGAGACGGAGATTGGGCCGGTGCCGGAAGATTGGGAAATAAAAAAATTTGAAGATTTTTGTATATTGCAGAGGGGTCAAGATCTCCGCATTTGTGATATACATAAAGGGAATATTCCGGTAATTGGGGCAACATCAATAATTGGATACCATAAATATGCAAATGTTAAAGGACCAGGGGTAACGGTTGTGAGAAGTGGATCATCCGCTGGAAAATCCATGTATATTGAAGAAGATTTCTGGGCCCACAATGTTGTATTATACGTTAAAGACTTCAAAGGAAACAATCCTAAATTTGTTCACTATAAACTGCAACAGCTCGATCTAACTCAATACAAATCTGGGGTTTCAGTACCGACATTAAATCGAAATACATTCAGTATGGTCTCAGTGGACGTCCCACCAAAAAAGATACAAGATAAAATTGTGGAGACAATTACTCCAATAGAGAAAAAACTCGCCGCCGAAAAATCCCGCAGAGAAGCGCTCGACACCCTGTTCGCATCGCTCCTGCACGATCTCATGACCGCGAAGATTCGGATCAACACATCCTGACGGGAACGATTGCACCGGACGCTCCCGAAGCATCGTTCATCACCGGAAGATACTTTAATCCTGTCAGGAAGATACTGTTCAATTACAACCAGTGAAGTGCCCGCATGAAACAAACACGAATGCGCTATACGGTTCTTATGGACAAGAACGAGAGCGGTGGCTACACGGTGACCGTTCCCTCCCTGCCCGGCTGCATCTCGCAGGGCGACACTTGGGATGAGGCTCTCAAAAATATCGAAGAAGCAATCACCGGGTACATCGAAACCCTGAAGCTCCTCAAAAAGCCCGTACCGGTTGAAGTGGAAGTGACCCTCAAGGACCCGGTAGTTGCATGAAGGTTCCCCGGGTGACCGGAGACAAGGTACTCAGGGCGCTTCACCATGCAGGACTTGCCCTCGTCCATACCAGAGGGAGCCATCATTTTCTCTATCACGCAGAGAAAGACTGCCTGGTCACGGTGTCCGTCCATTCTGGTGCCACCCTTGCACCAAAAACGCTGAAGTCCATTTTATCGCAGGCGCAGATCACGGTCGAAGAATTTGTCGCCCTGCTGTAATGACCAAAGAAATATCCTAAACAGATGCGTCCGGTTCGCATCGCTCCTGCACGATCTCATGACCGCAAAGAGACGGATTCCAAATCATTGACTACTAAAATGGATTATAACCGAATATTTTCATGCAGACAAAAACGGCTATACCCGTTATGAATAATGCAATAATTGCGCCAATCGTATAATCAACAATTTTTGTTTTCCAGCTCCCCATAATAATTATCTGACTATTAAGTCTCTCCACAGCATTTGCAAGGATTGTAAGTTCCTGACGCAGTTCATTTTCGCTTAATTGGTTCTTGTGGATTCCTTCAATTATGTTCTTTGAGGATATTGGAATAGCGGTATGACCAACTCTTTGGAAAAAAACCCCTTTAAATGAATGGAGCGATTTTTCACTTTTTGGAACTTTAGCAACAACAACTGATTTATTTTCGAATTGGACTGTTTCAATTGAAATCTCAAGAGGAGGATCAATTTGAGTAGTTGCTTGTTTTAAAATTCGGATAGTTCTTGGAATGTCTTCCACTCCAACAATATGGGCTAAATCATCGATTCCGATAATTATTGTTCCACCTTTGGTATTCGCAAAAGCACCCAATATTTTTGCAATTATTTGAGGATCAAACAATCTAGTTTTAAATTCAACGGACTCATTCTCGCCATTTTTGATTAAATCGTTTAATTCTTCGATGGTTACCATGATGGCTCAAAATTCTTTCAGGAGAATATTTGACCTGATACACAAAAGGGTTTGTTTTTATTTTATTTTTTAATATTCGAGTAAAATACAATTTTTTTGGTAAAAGATTTAGGTATAATAAATCAATTGAATCATTAGCATGACACTCTGGATGGTTCGCAGCGGCCGGTACGGTGAACGGGAGGATTTTGCCCTTGAGAACAAAGTTGCCGTCATTGGCTGGAACGAATTGCCAGACCTCTCAAAAATCGAGACTCGGGAACAATTGAGAGTCCTCCTTGAAAAAACATTTCCTGACGATAAACCCAAGACGCATATCAACTGGGAAAGCCAGATCTGGCCGTTTCTACGAGGCATGGAGATCGGGGATCTTATCGCAATGCCGCTAAAGAGCAGGACCGCAATTGCATTCGGAAAGATTACCAGCCCCTATCGTTTCCGAAAGGACTTTCCGGAGAATGCACACCATACCCGAAACGTTGACTGGATAAAAGAGATCCCCCGCGACAAGTTTGACCAGGATCTCCTCTATTCACTTGGCGCTTTCATGACGGTGTGCCGAATTCACAGGAATAATGCTGAAGTGAGAGTTCAGGAAATACTCGAAGGGACGGCCACACCGAATCAAAGAAAGACGGGAGTAAAGACGGAAATCAAAAAATCCGCTGACGGAGAGCTCTATATCGAAATTCCCTTTGATATTGAGGAGATGGCAACCGATCAACTTCGTAATCTTATCAGCAGGAAATTCAGAGGACATGATCTCACCCGGCTTGTTGGTGCTATCCTTGAGGCTCAGGGATATACAATAAGTGTTGCAAAACCCGGCGCGGATGGTGGTGTCGACATTATCGCTGGAAAAGGTCCATTGGGTTTTGATCACCCTCGCTTAGCAGTTCAGGTCAAGTCCAGCGACAGCCCGTGTGATGTAAAGATTGTCCGGGAACTGCAGGGAGTTATGAAGAATTTCCAAGCCGAACATGGCTTGTTGGTATCATGGGGCGGCTACAGCGGGACGGTCCCAAAAGAAACATCAACAAAATTTTTCGAGATTCGACTCTGGAATGCGGATGATCTCATTCAGATGATTCAAACATATTACGATAAAATCCCTGATGAGATTAAAGCGGACCTTCCCCTAAAACGAATCTGGATTCTCGTTCCGGAAGAGGAATAATTCATGACACTCGGCGGTGAACGTGCATCAGTACAGAATCCGTTCATCGACTATGCCGAATCGGTACAATGGGAATATATCCTAAAGGACAAGGCAACGGCACTCCGGGGCGGCACCACCGGAATTCTTTTTAAGGAAATTTTCATCGATCAGATTATCCGGCTCAATGATTCGTTCATGACCCGCGAGCTTGCAACAGAACTCGCCAAACGGATCGGGCGCATACCTCCCACCATCGAAGGCAACCTCACCGCATGGGAATATCTCAAAGGGATAAAGACCATCTTTGTCCCAAAAGAGAACCGGGAGCGCAATGTCCGGTTCATCGACACCGATGATATCGACACCAACACCTTCCAGATCACCGATGAGTTCTCGTTCACCAACGGCTCGAAGACGATCCGCGAGGATGTCGTCTTCCTCGTCAATGGCATCCCGGTCTTCTTTGTCGAGACCAAGGCCGCCCACAAGAAGGAAGGCATCGCCGAAGCCCTCGACCAGATCCGGCGCTACCACCGCGAATGTCCCGAGATGCTCGCCGTCCTCCAGATCTACGCGCTCACCCACATCATCCGGTATTATTACAGCGCGACCTGGAACACCTCGAAGAAGACGCTCTTCAACTGGAAGGATGAATCCGGTGGAAACTACGAGACGCTGGTCAAAACCTTCTGTGACCGGAAGTGTTTCATCACCCTGCTTACCGATGGGATCCTCTTCACCCGGCAGGATGAGGAATTAAAGAAAGTCGTGCTCCGCCAGCACCAGATGCGGGCTGTTGACAAACTGCTCGGCCGGGCCCGGGATGCCGGAAAGAAACGCGGCCTGATCTGGCACACACAGGGGTCAGGCAAGACCTACACGATGATCGTAGCAGCACAGAAGATCCTCAATGAGCCGGTCTTTGAGAACCCGACCGTGATCATGCTCGTGGACCGGAACGAACTCGAAACCCAGCTCTTCGGTAATCTCACCGCTGCCGGCATCGGGAATGTCGAAGTCGCGGAGAGCAAACGGGAGTTGCAGGCACTTCTGGCATCCGATCACCGGGGTCTCATCGTCTCCATGATCCACAAGTTCGAGGGGATGCCGGAGAAGATCAATACCCGGGACACGATCTTTATTCTCGTGGACGAGGCCCACCGGACAACCACCGGCACGCTGGGCAATTACCTCATGGGAGCACTCCCGAACGCAACTTATATCGGATTCACCGGGACTCCCATCGACAAGACCGCGTACGGGCAGGGCACGTTCATCACGTTCGGCCGCGACGATCCTCCACACGGCTATCTCGACCGGTACCGCATCGCAGAGTCCATCAGTGACGGGACCACGGTTCCGCTCAATTACACGCTTGCCCCCAACGATCTGCTCGTTGACCGACGGACCCTCGAAAAAGAATTCCTTGACCTTGCCGAAACGGAAGGGATCAGCGATGTCGCAGAACTCAACAAAGTACTGGAGAAAGCAGTCAATCTCCGGAACATGATGAAGAGCCCCGAGCGGGTGCCGAAAGTCGCGAAGTTTGTGGCAGACCATTTCCGGCACAATGTGGAGCCCATGGGATACAAGGCGTTCCTGGTTGCCGTTGACCGGGAAGCCTGCGCACTCTACAAGAAAGAACTCGACAAACTCCTTCCCGTGGAATATTCCGAAGTCATCTACAGCCCAAATCCACGGGATGAAGGCAATGACCGCGTAGACCTCCGCACATACTATCACGCGGAAGATGAAGAGAAAAGAATCCGCAAGGCATTTAGAAATCCGGACAAAGATCCTAGGATCCTCATTGTCACGGAAAAACTTCTTACCGGGTTCGATGCCCCTGTCCTCTACTGCATATATCTCGATAAACCGATGCGCGACCATGTCCTCCTCCAGGCGATTGCCCGCGTCAACAGGCCCTACGAAGACGCTGAAGGCCGGAAGAAACCCTCGGGATTCGTACTCGATATTGTCGGGATCTTCGATAACCTCAAAAAAGCGCTCGCGTTTGATTCCAGTGACATCGAAGGGATTGTAAATGACATCGACGTCCTCAAAACACGGTTCACCCGGCTGATGTCACAGGAAGCGCAGCAATACTTCGGGCTTGCGAAAGGAAAGAAACGGGACAAGGCGGTCGAAGCAGTACTCGAATATTTCCTGAACGAAGAAGTCCGCCTGACGTTCTACGGATTCTTCCACGAAATTTCAGACATCTATGAAATCCTCTCACCTGACGCATTCCTGAGACCATACCTCGATGATGTGGACACACTTGCGAGAATGTACCGCATGGTCCGGGAGAACTTCGATCCCGGGATCTCTGTCGACCGCGAGTTCTCCCGTAAAGTGGCACGACTCGTCCAGGACCACACCGTAAGCAGCGAGATCGGGGCACCGGGAAGAATCTACGAGATCGACGACAAAGTTCTCAGGTATATCGAAGAACAACCAGCCTCTGACATCGAAAAAGTGTTTAACCTGAGCAAAGGAATTACCAATCTTGTAAGAAAACATTCGGAAGAGTCCCCCTACCTCCTTTCCATCAGCGAGAAGGCGGATGCCGTGATCCAGCTCTACAAGGATCGCCAGAAAACCACGCAGGAGACTCTCGCCGAACTCAAAACGATCATCGAAGAGATCAATGCGGCCCGGCTTGAACAGGAGAAACGCAATATTCCGATGGAAGAGTTCACCATTTTCTGGCTCCTCAATAAGACCAATGTCACCGATACGGAAACGAAAGCCCACGAGATGAAAGGGATCCTGAACCAGTATCCCCACTGGAGAGCCAGCGAACAACAGGCCCGCGATGTGAAGCAGGAGTTGTATACGATAATCCTGAAATCGGGAATCAGTGAGATCAAAGAAATCAAAAAGATCGTTGACCAGATTATGAACGTCCTCAAGCGGGCTGTAGAATGATCTCGTCGGAGTCTTTCAAGCGCTCCGTAGGAGAATGGGCTGAAATCTGCAAGGTCGAAATAAAGGAGATCCATCTTCGGAAAATGAAGACCAAGCTTGCGAGCTGTTCGAGCAGGGGCCGGCTGACGTTCGACCGGACAATTTTACGATTACCAAAAGATGAACGAAAAAAAATCATAATCCATGAATTGTTGCATCTGAAATATCCTAACCATGGGAAGATGTTCCGGGCGCTGTTGAAGGCATATACTTCCGATTAACTGAATCTCCCAAGGGTCAAGACCACCATAACAGTTCTCCCCGGGCAGGACGATGCGACCTACCGCGAACTCCGGGCGGCGCATGGCACCAATGACCGCGCGCTGTTTGCAAACTTCAATGTCTTAAAAAAATGGGCTATCCCGCATCGGAAAAGACAAAGATCCCATATACTCTCCGTATTCCCCGGCCAAGTCAACCACCCATCACGGGGTAACCGGCATCATTCCCGCCACCCCGGTACTACCGCCCGTAGACTCCGGCCCCCGGCACAGCGCCCCGAGCACGATCGCCGTCGCATCCTTGTCCAGGGGTTGGTTGTCGTTCCCGCATTTCGGGGAGTAGATGCAGGAGGGGCACCCGGTCTCGCACCGGCAGTCCCTCACCAGTTCATACGCACTTAAGAACAGTTGGGGGAGAATGCTGAATGCCTTCTCCGCAAGCCCGATTCCGCCTTCATACGCATCATAGACAAAAACCACCGGTTCGCCATCCTCACCGTATGCCGGTGACGACAAACCACCGATGTCCCACCGATCGCACATCACGTGGAGGGGCATGAGCGCGATGACCGCGTGTTCCGCCCCGTGCAGTCCACCGGCAAGGTCGAGACCGACGCCGGAGACTTTTTGTTCAATGGATTCGGGGAGGATAAACCAAAAGGCCCGTGTCCTGAACGTGAGGGCCGGGAGAGACAGGGGCTCCAGACCGATGATCGTGTCGCCCCTTTTGATCTTATAACCGGTGTACTGCTCTGTCACCTCCACATCACCAAACGCACACCGGACCCCGTTGACCGTCCTGGTCTCCAGCGTTTCGATAATGGAAAGGTCCACTTCCTTGAGGGGCTGGGTATAATAGTCTACATCAGTTTCCGTCACCCGGATCGTATGCGTCTCAAGGTCCATCTCGTTCACGACAAACGTCTCGCCCTGGTGGAGCATGATCGCACCCTTGTGTGCCTCGCGGTATGCCTGGCCGAGATCAAGGGTCTCAAGCAGCCTGCCGTGGCACATCACCCGGAACGTTTCACCGGGAACACCATCGAGCCTCACGGCGTCCGCTGCACGCCCGCGCCCGGCATATACCCAGCCGCGGGATGTCCTTCGTAAAAGGTCATTTGATTCAAGTTCAGGCAGGAGCCACGAGACAAATTCTCCAAAAAAATCCCGGTCTGCTTCTTCCCGCAGGGGCAGTTCGGCAGCAGCGCAGAGAAGGTGCCCGGAGACGATATACGGGTTGCCGGTATCGATGATCGCGTGCTCGTGGGAGCGTTCGAAGAACTGTTCCGGGTGGTGCATGAAGTACTGGTCAAGGGGATTTGCCTGTGCAACGAGGATGGCAAGGGATTCATCCCCTTTCCTCCCGGCCCGCCCGGCCTGCTGACGGGTGGACATCATGGTGCCGGGATACCCGGAAATAATAACCGCATCCAGTGAGCCGATGTCGATGCCCAGTTCGAGGGCATTTGTTGAAACGACTCCTTTCAGGACTCCTTCCTTGAGCTGCCGTTCGATTACCCGCCGTTCTTCCGGCAGGAAACCCGCCCGGTATGCTGAGATCGATTCCGCGAGCCGTGATGAGATCCTGCGTGCATCGTCACGCGCCCAGACCGTGACCAGCTCGGCCATCTTTCGGGATCCGGTGAAACAAAGGGTCTGGAGGTCTTCTTTGACACAGGATACAAGGAGGTCCTTTGTCTCCTGGTGCAGGGACCGTTCGCTGATACCATCATAAAACGGATTGTACAATACGAAATTTTTCCTGCCATGGGGTGAGCCATCATTATCAACAAGCGAGAACTCCAGCCCGGTGAGATGGCGGGCAAATTCGCACGGGTTTGCAAGCGTCGCCGTGGACAGGATGAAACGGGGATTCGATCCATAATGCCGGCAGAGGCGCAGGAGACGGCGTATCACAAAGGCGATATGGGACCCAAATACCCCACGATACCGGTGTGCCTCATCGATGATGATGAAATCCAGGTTTGACAGGAACGGCTGCCATTTTGCATGCCATGACAGCACCTGGTGCAGTTCATGGGGATTTGAGATGATAACCCGGGAGTGTTCACGGATCGCGGCCCTCTTTGACTGCGGGGTGTCCCCGTCATAGATGGCAGGTTTGGCGGCAATGCCGGTGAACTGAGCCATCTGTTCAAGTGTCAGGAACTGGTCGTTCGAGAGGGCCTTTGTCGGATAAAGGTAGAGTGCCCGTGCATCAGGATGGCTTTCAAGATCGCTGAAGACGGGAATGTTGAAAGCGAGGGTCTTGCCGCTCGCAGTGGACGTGGTGAGGATCACGTTCTTTCCGGCCCGCACATGGTTGATCGCTTCGCACTGGTGGGAGTAGAGCCGGATCCCTCTCTGGTCAAGATATGCCTCAAGTGATGGGGACAGGGAGGTTTCCAGCAACCCGTACCGGGCAGGTTCCGGCTCGGTCGTCTTCATATGAACGAACCGGGTCCGGTAGACCGGGTTTACGTTCAGGAGCCGGATCAGGTCAGCGACAGCCATAGGTCTCCCCCAGCAGGTGGAAGAAGAGGCGGGCAAGTGAGACCACATCCTGCCGGTTGTGTTCAACGATCGGGACAAGCGGCCCGATATTTCCGGAGCGGAGGTATGTTTCGTAAAATTCGGGCACCATCTGCCCCGGCACATCATCGCTCCGGCTGATCCCGAGAATCTCCCGTTCAAGCGCAGCAAGACGCAGCGAGGGGAGCTGATCTTTCCACCTGCGACGGCTGAAATGGAGGACGTCAAAGTGAGGGATCTTTGCAGGAGATCCCAGCCCATAGTATGCCAGGCGATCGACAATGTAGGGCAGATCAAATGATTTTCCATTGAAGGTGACGAGCGCCACCCGATCACCGGAAAGGTGTCCGGCAGTTGCGATAAGGGCTGCCTGTTCCTCGGCGATGTCTCGCAGCAGGTACTGGTACACGACCAGTTTTCCGTTATCGATGACACCGATCCCGAAAAGGATGATAGGACGGGAAAAAAGCCCGAGAGTCTCGATATCAAGGAATACATAATCTTCCGGCTCATGGAGGCCGGCAGTCCCAAGAACAGATACATGGGATTTGGAGTGCCGGCTGCCGATCATGTCCATGATCGCGGAGGTATTTCCATCAGATAGACATGCAAGGACCTCATGTGCACGCGATCTCAGTTTGGGATGTTCCATCAGATCCGGTATGGAATGATATCCCCGTGCATTCAGCTTCTTCCGGGTCGCTGGTCCGATGCCATGGACAAGCGTCAGGTCACAAAGGAGATCAGTCCTGAAACAATCGGAATCCAATACAGGTCGCGATAAATCCTGGCGGGATTCCAGGGTAAAACAGGTGCCGCCACCATTGACGAGCTCTTTGCCGTGGAACTGTTCATCGATCGTCATCCCCCGGTAACGCGAGAGGAGCATTTCGAGATAGTGCCGGGCCTGTTCGTATTCGGATGAAAAAACAAACGAGTTTGAAAAACCGGCCCCGAATGCATTCCCGTCGCGGACAATTTCATATTCCCGCATTCCCTGCATCCGCTGCTGCCAGAGTGCGCCGATTCGTGCAGGGGCGGGGAGGGCAGACATCGTATGGATAGAAAATCCCGGTACGGACGTTTAAATATCCGGGCGGGCGGGGTGAAAGTGCTAAAGAGGAGGCTATCGGTCCCCTTTGAGGATGAGACGTTTAATCTACCGGGCGATGCAATCCTTCTGGTATAAACCGGGAATAGTGTGCATGCGGGTATGACATTTTCACTGATGTCATTACCAAGGAATCGGTGTTTCTGATGAAGGTCAAAGGATTGCTGATCGATATTGACGGTGTCCTGTATGTAGGGGACCAGCCGATACAAGGGGGTCGTGAGGCCATCGAATACCTCACGGAAAATAAATATCAGTTCCGGTTTATCTCCAACACAACCCGCAAATGCCGGAAGACTATCTCCGGACAATTATCAGCAATGGGTCTGGACATTCCCGAAGAGAGTATTTTCACACCGCCACGTGCAGCGATTGCCTACATGAAAAGCACCGGACGGGACCATTTTCATCTGCTCACGACGGGGGATGTTGACCAGGACTTTATCGATGCCGGGGTCCGGGACGATTCAGAAAAAACTGATTTTGTCATTGTTGGTGATGCCGGGGAGGCACTGACATATAGAAGCCTGAACACCGCGTTCAGGCTTCTCATTGAAGGTGCGGAATTGATCGCGCTGGAAAAAGACCGGTACTGGATGACGCGTAATGGCCTGTCACTCTCTGCAGGTCCATTCGTATCCGCACTCGAGTTCGCGACGGGAAAACAGGCCATTGTTATGGGAAAACCGTCAAAATCTTTCTTTAACCTGGCACTCAGGGACATGGATCTTCAGCCGGGCGAGGTGGCAATGATTGGCGATGATATTTTCACGGATGTCGGGGGTGCACAAGCGGCCGGTATAACCGGCATCCTTGTCCGGACCGGAAAATTCCGCGAGGATATCCTGCAGGATTCAAAAGTCCGGCCTGATGCGATCATTGATTCGATTGCCCGACTGCAGGAGATCCTGTGAGATCCTTGAATTCCCTTTATCGTTTTATGAAATATGTGGTTTTTACCCTCTTTCTCATTGGGATCGTAGTTGTAAGTGCAAACCTTATCATTAACCAGAACACGGTCGTCCCCCCGCATATCGAACCGCAGGAGACCAACATCTCCATTCCCGCCCCGGTCCACTCCTTTCCATTCGAACAGGTAATAATATCGGTCACGAGCCCGGTTGATCCTTCGGTATATGTCGGGGCGAAGGTAGCGGATAAGGAGACCCTCATCCGGGGAAATGTATCCGAAGACGCATGGCTGGAGACCACGTACCTCTCGATGATCGATGATCCCAGCCAGGAACAGTTCTATACCGATCTTATCCGTGACCTGAGAGTGATCCGGGACGAACATGGTCTAAACGACGATGAATATCTCGAACTGATCGCAGTATTTGTCCAGTCAGTCCGCTACGAAACAACAAGCGAGAGCCCGCCAAAATTCCCTATCGAGACCTATGTCGATAAATCCGGAGATTGTGATGACAAGAGCCTGCTCCTTGCAGGCCTTCTTTCCCGGGAGGGGTATAATGTCTCCCTGTTATCGTTTACACCGGAGTCACACATGGCAATCGGGGTTGCCTGCCCGGATGATGAATACAGGCAGACGGGATATGTATTCATTGAGACCACCAACCTCTCCTTTGTCGGAGTACCAACAGACAGCCTCCGTGAAGGCGTTACACTGTATTCTGATCCACAGGTTATTCCCGTAGGAAACGGAACGAAAACGTTCGGAAGTTGTAAGGAGTCACTCTATTTGGGTTCTATCATCAAAACATCCGAAATGAACGTGAAGGATCTTACCATACGGATCGATTCGCTGAAAGCCGAAATGGATGGATATTACGTGCAGCGTGATGCTCAAAAATACAACCAGCAGGTACCACTCTACAATGACCTGCAGCGCCAACGCATGCAGTACGCAGAACTCCATAATTATATTCTCAATCACCAGTACGACCGGAAGGGCACCTACCAGCATGTAAAAAACAATATACCCGGGTAAGATTCGTGGAGGGATTTATTTCTCAAGCTCTTCAAGGTGTACCATTTTTGGTACAGGATACGATTCCGTTGTGCATCCATTGTCTCCTGATGCTGTCAGTCTCGCCATTGCCATATCGGAGTATTGTGCCGATATATCGATACCGATAAACCTGCGCCCGAGTTTCCATGCCACAAGGGAGGTCGTGCCTGCACCGTTGAACGGATCGAGCACCAGGTCATTTTTATAAGAGAACAGTTTCATGAGCCGCCGGGGCAGTTCTTCCGGAAACATTGCCGGGTGATCATAGTCTTTCATCCGCGTTTCCGGGGGAAACGACCACCTGCCCAGTACCCATTCCTTGAATTCCCCTGCCGTGATATCGATGTCTTCCCGGCGGCCGGCCTTTTTATGCGATTCCTTGTCAAAGATCTCGATGTATTCCCAGGTGTATTTGATATAGGGCATTGAAGGGGATTTCCAGCTCCCCCAGGCCGTGTATTTCGCATTGTAATTGTTCTTCTCCCAGAGTAACTCCGCCCTCCAGAGGAGGCCCAGCCCGGAAAGCTGTTGCGAAATGATGTGGTGCGTTGGTACATAATCCGAGAAGAGGGGCTGGACGTTCACCGCCATCCTGCCACCGGGCTTGAGTACGCGTTCGCATTCCCGCCAGACACGGAGGAGTTTCCCGAAATATTCATTCCACTCATGCGTATCATCCTGCGAGTCCTGGGCGTAGGAATGGCCGAAATTGTAGGGGGGGGACGTGATGATGAGATCGATACTCCGGTCAGGAATCCGGATGAGAGCTTCCTGCGCATCTCCGCATATGATCCGGTTGATGAAGGGACGGATACCTGAAGGTTCATCAGTATGCAGGTTTTTTTGTGCATCCTGGGATCCCCGGCGAATCCTGGCTTTCCCTTCTTTATCCCCGATCTTCGGTCTCATCACACGCTATCACATCTTACTATACCATACGATGAGTAAAAGATGCCGCATCACTGCAATAATGTCAACGAGAAAAGCGTTTAATGCAACAATGGACATATTGTCTACGATTATCTTATGCTGGATATCAAAGACCTGCATGTGAAGGTCGGCGACAAGGAAGTGTTGCACGACATCAATCTCCACATCGGTGAGGGTGAGACCCATGTACTTCTTGGCCCCAATGGATCAGGGAAGACGACGCTCCTGATGACCATTATGGGTTATTCTCAATATACCATCACGGAGGGGAAGATCGTCTTCAAGGGGGAAGATGTAACCAACATGAAGGCCCATGAGCGGGCCAAGCGGGGGATCGGCATGCTCTTCCAGCGGCCCCCGACGATATCAGGGTTGAAACTGGGAAAACTCCTCTCCGCAATTTCCCGAACCAAAACAGAGAACATCCCTGAGCTTGCCAAATCCCTCCACATGGACAAATTCCTGGAACGGGATATCAACAAGGGTTTTTCCGGGGGCGAGATCAAACGCAGCGAAGTGCTCCAGCTCACCATGCAAAACCCGGATTTTATCATGCTCGATGAACCGGAGAGCGGTGTCGATATCGAGAATATTTCCCTCATCGGAAATGCAATCGGATCTCTTCTGGAAAAGGACAAACACATTATCAAGCGGCAGAAGAGCGGGCTCATCATCACCCATACGGGGTATATCCTCGACTATCTCGAAACCGATCGCGGCCACGTGATGTGCGACGGGCAGATCAAGTGCCATGGGAATCCCCGTGAAATCTTGAAAGACATCAAACAGCATGGATACAAGGAGTGTCTCGAATGCCGCAACCCGTGAACGTCACCGAGATCTCGAAAACCGACCGGGAGAGGCTGGCCCAGACCGGTATCGACCTTGAGATGAAGAACCGGTGCGGTAGTTACCTCCAGATGGACCAGGACGTGGTCCATGCAGAATGTGCGGAGGAGGGGATCGAGGTTCTCTCGTACAAAAAGGCGATGGAGAAATACGACGGCCTGAAAGAGTACGCATGGAAGGTTGTCTCCCCGGAAAAAGACGAGGTCACAAAATACGTTGCAGCACAAAAAGATCCAAAGGGTTACGTGATCATCGCCCACAAGGGTTCGAACAACATCTTCCCCATACAGGCCTGCCTGTTCCTCGGGCGCGAACAGATCCAGCATGTTCACAACATTATCATTGCCGAAGAGGGAGCGGAGCTCCATATTATTTCAGGTTGTGCAAGCGGCGAACATGTAGGCACCGGTGGGATGCACTACGGGGTCTCCGAGTTCTACGTGAAAAAGAACGCGAAGATCAGTTTCACGATGATCCATAACTGGAGCGAAAATATTGAGGTATACCCACGGAGTGCTTCGATCGTTGAGGAAAACGGTGTGTTCCTCTCCAATTACGTCTGCATGCAACCGGTGAAAAAGGTGCAGATGTACCCGACTGCCACACTGAAAGGGGAGAACTCGGTCGCCCGGTTCAGCAGTGTCGTGATTGCAACTCCTGGTTCGTATATGGATCTTGGCTCCCGTGCAATCCTTGAGGGTGCCGGAGCCAGCGCCGAGCTGATTACCCGTGCCATCACCAAAGGTGGTACAATCATGTCCCGGGGCCATATCAATGGAAAAACTGCCGGTACCCGGGGGCACCTCGAGTGTAAGGGTCTCATCCTCAAGGATGGGATCATCTACGCGGTCCCGGAGATCGAAGGGTCTGTCGTCGGGACCGAGCTCTCGCATGAGGCTGCCGTAGGGAAACTCGCCCGTGAAGAGATCGAGTATCTCATGGCACGGGGACTGGATGAGGATGAGGCAACAGCAACCATCATCCGCGGGTTTCTCGATGTCAAGATCTCCGGTCTCCCGGAAGCCCTGCAACAGCAGATCGATGCTTCGATTGATGAGGCGGAAAAATCAGGGTTCTGAACTGATCGGTATGAATACATTTCCCCGGGCTGACGAGCGTTCCAGGATGGTGGAACACCAGATACGGTCCCGGGGTATAACAAACTCCCGGGTACTCACTGCGATGCGGGAAATTCCCCGCCACCTGTTCATTCCTCCACCATACAACACGTCTGCATACGAGGATGCTCCGCTCCCTATCGGAAACGGCCAGACGATATCACAACCCTACATTGTTGCTCTCATGACGGCACTGATTGATCCCCTGCCTGAAGACCGTGTCCTCGAAATCGGTGCCGGAAGCGGGTACCAGGCTGCGATCCTCTCGATGCTTGTGCAGCAGGTAACAACGATCGAACGCATTCCTGCGGTTGCAGATCTCGCAAGAGAGAACCTTGTAAAAATCGGATTACAGAACATCAGTATCATTGTCGGGGACGGGACACGGGGATATCCCGATCATGCACCGTACGACGGGATCATGATAACAGCAGCGACACCGGAAATTCCCCCACCCCTGATCGATCAACTCACAATCGGGGGAATACTGGTTGCACCGGTAGGGGGACGTGAGATCCAGGAACTGATCACCCTTACAAGAAATGAAAACGGAGTGGTCCGATCGTCCCATGGGGGAGTCCGGTTTGTTCCGCTCATCGGAGAACATGGCTGGGCGGATTCCTGATGACGATCATCGATATTACCAGACAATTGGCTGGAAATTCCCTTACCTATCCCGGCGACACTACCCCGCATTTCACGCAACGAGACAGCGGCCTTTACCTGATCTCTGACATTCAGTTGAGCAGCCACTCCGGAACGCATATCGACGCACCGGTCCATTACCTGAAAACCGGCCTGACCATCGATGAACTGCCGCTCCCTCATCTGGTCGGGCCGTGCCGCGTGCTGGATGTGTCCAATGCCGGTTCGCTTATTGATGCCTCGCACATTAAGGGAAGGACCGGAGGAGTGCCACGTATCCTGCTCAAGACCACCTTCTCCGGGTGTACTTCATTCCAAGAGGATTACCCTTCCCTTACGAGGGATGCCGCGGAGTACCTTACAAAAACAGGCACGCTCTGTGTTGGTATCGACTCTTTCTCCATTGAGGCATTCGTCTGTGATGGATCGGTACACCGCGAACTACTCAGCCATGGGTGTATCATTATCGAACTTCTCGATCTCTCCAGAGTCCCGGAAGGGGATTACACGCTGATCGCATTACCCCTCCGTCTCGCCGGTCTTGACGGTGCTCCTGCTCGTGTTATCCTCTTGGACAAAGAAGGATGTGAATGATGGATATCATCGTTGAATCGGTTAAACAGATCGAAGGGCATCTTGAACACAGCGGGTGTGCAGATGCAGGTGTAGTGCTTGATGTTGATCCCTGTGGGGTAATCTGCCAGTTTGAAAGTGGTGCTTCCATGTCGGCCACGTTTGGCGGAAGAAGTGCCGAGTTCACGACGTTCGATCCCATACGGGCACCAACAAAGATCTCATTCATGTTTGGTGCATCGCTGGACACTCCCCCCGTGCGGGGTGCCGCATGTGCAATTATCAACGTCATACTGGGATTCCTCTGTATATCCCGGGTGCTCCACGCTTGTCAGAAATCCTGTCATACTCCCTGTTGGGACCAGATCTCCCAGGAGATTGGGGGAAAGAGAATTTTCTGCATCGGTTCGCCCGGAAAAATGGAGCAGGGGCATTCCTTTTACTTAACCAACGATCTGCCTGAGGCTGAGATCATTCTTATAAACGGCGAGGGGATCATTGCAATGGGGACAGGTGATATTATCGAGGAGAATAAAAAGACGAAGCGGATCATCTGTATCGGCCCTTCAACAGCCGGGATCGCCCGCCTCCACGAGATCGAGCACTGGTGCCCGTATGGACGGAGCAGCCTTGACTGATTCCCGCTTATTCTGAGCCTGCAGAGCATACGGAGAGTAAACTCTTTTGAATAAACACCCAATAAGGTACTATGCTTTTCGGATCGTCCGGGATACGAAGAAAATTTGACCAGACGCTCATCGATACGGCACTGAAAATCGGGAACGTGCTCGCCTCCGGGCCCTCCGACGTCATTATCGGGATGGACACGCGGACTACCAGTCCCCTTCTCGCCCACCTTGTTATCTCGGGCATCATGGGTAATGGCGGGACTGCACACGTTGCAGGGGTTGTCCCAACACCCACGGTCGCGTTCAACACACGTCCCGTCAAGGCGGGATGTATGATCACCGCTTCGCATAATCCGGAGGAATATAACGGTCTGAAACTCTTCAATCCCGACGGGTCATCGTTTACCCAGATACAGCAGAAAGAGATGGAAGAGCTGCTCAAGATACTGCATTATACTGACTGGCAGCACCTGGGAAAAGAATGTGTGATCGATGCCCTGGCACCACATAAACAAGCAATATCAGATAAAGTCCACATTGATCATGAAATCTCAGTAGTCATCGATTGCGGTAACGGAGCCGGATGCATGCTGACACCCAGGCTCCTGTCAGATGCCGGGATCAGGACAACGTGTATCAACTGCAATCCTTCAGGGCACTTTGCCCGCCCGTCAGAGCCCTTGCCGGAATACCTCGGGTATATCGGCGACATGGTAAAAAGAACCCGTGCTGACTGTGCAGTAGTCCACGATGGCGATGCCGACCGCATGATGGCATTCGACAACAAGGGGAGGTACATCGGCGGTGATCATCTCCTCATGCTCTTTACAAAATACATGGGTGCAAAGCGTGTTGTCACTACCAGCGATGCTTCCATGATCATCGATGAGATCGCAGAAGTGCACCGTACGCCGGTTGGCGATGCATATGTTTCCGAGGAGCTGCTGAACTGGGGCGAGTTTGGCGGGGAGCCTTCCGGAGCATGGGTATTCCCGCAAATCTCTCTCTGTCCCGATGGCCCGTTTGCCGCAGCACTGTTCTGCGAGATCGCATCCGAATGGGATATTGCAGAGGAGATTGATGGGATGCCGAGCTATCCCATCCTCCGGGAGTCATTTCACACCACGTCTGCAAGGGAAATTCTTGCCGGGCTTGGTGCATCCAGTCCCACAGACGGCATACGTATTTCCGAAGACGACGGGTGGTGTCTGATACGGGCAAGCGGAACCGAGCCAAAGATCCGTATCACTGCCGAAGGAAAAAGCCTGGACCGGGCAAAAGCAATGCTCGCAAAGGGCAAAGAACTCGTCCGACAAGGGAAAACTGCTTAAAGTATGTAAGAAAGAGCTGTACTTATGCAATGTGTCGTTCTCGCAGCCGGGGAAGGGAAGCGAATGCGCCCCCTGACCGCGAAGCGCCCGAAAGTGATGCTTCCCCTTGCCAACCGCCCGATGATGGAGCATCTCGTCCTTGCAGCCCGGGATGCCGGTATCACGGAGTTCATTTTTATTGTCGGATATGGCGAACGTGAAATCCGTAAACATTTCGGTGATGGAGGAAAGTTCGGGATTCATATCGAATATTCCACACAACGACACCAGCGGGGGACTGCTGATGCTGTGGGTGCAGCGCGGGATCTTGTCACAGGTCAATTTCTCGTCATGAATGGGGACATGATCCTCAAAAAAGAGGATATTAAAAAAATGTGCCACGGGAAATCTCCCTGTATGGGCATAAGCACAACAGACCATCCCGGAGATTATGGAGTGGTATTGACAGAACGTGGCCTTATCACATCTCTTGAAGAGAAATCAAAAAATCCAAAATCGAACCTGATCAATGCCGGGGCATACCTGTTTTCACCGGAAATCTTTGATCTCATCGATAACGTTCACTCTTCACCACGAGGGGAACTTGAACTTACCGATGCCTTATCAGGATTAGTTGAGGCCCATCAATTGCATGCATACCACCTTTCCTACTGGATGGACGTCGGTTACCCCTGGGACATGCTCGACGCGAATGCAATGCTTATGGAAACCCTCGAAGCCGATAAAAAAGGAACCGTCGAGGAAGGAGTGACTCTTCAGAATAATGTGATCATCGGGGAAGGGACCGTAATAAAATCCGGCACCTATATTGAGGGGCCCTGCGTTATCGGGAAAAACTGTCGCATCGGACCCCATGCCTATATCCGTGGGGTAACCAGTATTGGCGATGATTGTCACATCGGGCATTGTTCCGAACTCAAGAACTCGATTATCATGAGCGGGACAAAGATACCGCATTTTAACTATATCGGGGATTCTGTTGTTGGGGCGGGGTGCAACTTCGGTGCAGGAACAAAGATCGCAAACCTCCGTCACGACCATACAAATATCAGGGTCTGTGGGAAAGATACCCGCCGGAAAAAATTCGGGGCAGTCATCGGTGATGAAGTCCGGTTTGGTATCAACTGTTCCATTAATGTCGGTACCATGATCGGAAGTGAAGCGCAGTTTGCACCGAACAGCTTCATTGAAGGCTGTATCGGGGATAAGGCAGTAATCAGGTAGGTGAACTATGCAGGCAGTAATTCTCGCAGCAGGAGAGGGAAAGCGGGTACGTCCCCTGACAAGGAGCCGGCCCAAGGCAATGATCCCGGTGGCCAACCGCCCGATCATTGAATATGTGATCGAAGCCCTGTTGAAAAACGGGATCCGGGAAATCATCGTTGTTGTCGGGTACCGGAAAGAACAGGTTACGAGGTTTCTGAACCAGCTGGATGTACCGATAGAAGTGGTGGTCCAGGACAAACAGCTGGGAACGGGACACGCCCTTCTGGCTGCTGAATCCAGGATACGCGACAATTTTCTCGTGCTCCCCGGGGATAATTATATTGACCCTTCATCGATCGCCCGCATCAAGGATCTGCCGAACTCCATGCTGGTGAAAGAACACCCGAACCCATCGAATTTCGGCGTTGTGATGTTAAATGAGGGACATGTTACCGGTATTGTTGAAAAGCCTGAATATGCGTCCAGTTTCATGGTGAGCACCGGGATTTATTCCCTTACCAGGGAGATCTTCCCCCACATCAGGGAAAACGATCTGACCGATGCGATCTCTTCCATGATTGAAAGCGGTGTGAAAATCCAGGGTATCCCTGCCGATGACTGGCAGGATGCAATCTTCACATGGGATCTTCTCAAGATGAACCGTCGTTTGTTACATAATCTGCCACCGTCACGCGATGGTTCAGCCAGCAGGCAGGCGATCATCCAGGGCGCCGTCCGGATCGGCAAGGGATCGACCATCGGCCCGAATACGGTCATTACCGGCCCGGTGATCATTGGAAATGACTGTACTATCGGGCCAAACTGCTGTATCATGCCCAATACCAGTATCGGTTCCCGGGTAACAGTTGAGCCATTCACCGTTATCGGTGATGCAATAATCATGGACGATACATCAATCGGTTCCCACTCACGGATTATTGATGCCGTCATGGGTGAACGGTGCAGCCTTGCCGATCATACCTCCACCTGGACAACATCCGGGCTCCTTGAAATTGAGGGGGTCGTAACGCGATCTGAGTTCGGGGTGATTCTCGGGGACACCGTATCAAGCGGGCCATTCTCGGTTTTTAAAAACTCGATCATCGGTAACAATACATCTATTGAGGGTCTTACTGACCTGACATCACGATATATTCAGGATAATTCCACGGTGATATAAGGTGTGCGGGATTGTGGGGTACATCGGCAGAAGAGAAGCGGCACCATTAATCGTCGAAGGATTGAAACGGCTTGAGTATCGAGGTTATGACTCGTTTGGGGTAGCAACAAAAAACAAAGGAATTACTCTTGCAAAACACCAAGGCAGGATCTCTGAAAATGCCGGTTCTGTATCCCGCTTGAAAGGTAAGATTGGTATCGGGCACACGCGCTGGGCAACTCACGGGGCTCCAAGCGATGAAAATGCCCACCCGCATGCCGATTGTTCGGGGAAAATTGCGCTGGTTCACAACGGGATTATTGAGAATTATTCCGGATTGAGACTCCAGCTCCTGGAACGTGGGCATACGTTCCGTTCAGAAACAGATACAGAGGTCATCGTCCATCTTATTGAAGAAGAATATGCAAAAAAGAAGGATCTTCTCGTAGCAGTACAGGAGGTCATTCCCCGCATCAAAGGTTCTTTTGCCATACTGGTAATCGCTGAAGATGAGGACCTGATTATCGCGGCCAGGAACGCAAGCCCTCTGGTAATCGGCATCGGGGATGGGGAGAACTTTATCGCATCCGACATGACCCCCATGCTCGAATATACGGAGCGTGCAATTTTTCTTGAAGACGGGGACATCGTATCCTTGACACAGGACGCCGTTGAAATCTTGAACAATGGCCAGAAGGTTACACGCCCGGTTGAACTGATCGACTGGTCTGTTGAGGATGTAAAAAAGGGAGGTTTTGCTCACTATATGCTCAAAGAGATCTATGAGCAGCCCCAGGCATTTTACAATACCATCCGTGCAATAAACCAAGGTTCCCTGCCTAGATTTGCCCGTCATCCCGATTCCATCACGGTTGTCGCATGCGGGTCATCATTTCATGCGGGCCTTATTTTCAAGTACCTGGTTGAAGGGACGTGTAAAATCCCTACCCGGCTGGAATATGCATCTGAATTCAGGTACTATCCCCCCCCGGTAAACGGGCTCGTCATCGGGATTACCCAGTCGGGGGAAACTGCAGATACCCTTACTGCGCTCAGGCAGGCAAAAGCTCATAACTGCAGGACGCTCGCGATCACCAATGTTCTTGGGAGTACCGTCACAAGAATCGCAGATGCGACCCTTTTCATGCGTGCCGGTCCGGAAATCAGTGTCGCTGCAACAAAATCCTTTATTTCCCAACTGGCGGTGCTCATGCAGGTCATCAGCAATTTATGCGGTGGGAAAGAGGAGGGGATCCTTTTACAGGCCCACAAGTCGATTGAGGAAGTACTCCTGATGGATCTTACGGACAGTGTACAGTTCTGTAAAGAGGCCCAGAGTATCTTTTACGTGGGGCGAGGCCCGTTCTTTGCGGTTTCTCTCGAAGGCGCATTGAAAATGAAGGAGATTTCCTATATTCATGCGGAAGGGTATGCGGCAGGCGAACTCAAGCATGGTCCTTTCGCCCTCCTTTCGGAAAAAACCCCGGTGATTGCACTCTGCATGCCCGGGGAAACGTATGGTGTGATGATGTCCAATATCAAGGAGATGAAAGCACGGGGGGCTCCCGTCATCGCAATAGGGTGTATCGGGGACACAGAACTATCTGATATTGCCGATCATTTCATCGCGCTTCCACGGACAGATCTGTTCATCCAGGTCCTGACAACACTTGTTGTGCTCCAGCTCCTTGCATATCGTACTGCAGATGCATTGGGAAGAGATATCGACAAACCAAGAAACCTTGCAAAGAGTGTGACGGTTGAATGATTGAATACGGATTAAATTCTGTGGGACCGAATGCCAGGATCTTCGATCCTGTCACCCTTGGATTCCCTTCACGGGATAATCTGTCGAAGACAGGTTTTCCAGGCACGACGATTGGGAAGAATGTGGTACTCCGCTCAGGTTCGATCATTTACTGTGATGTTGTTATCGGGGATGATTTCCAGACCGGGCACAATGTCATGATCCGGGAAAAGACCCGGATCGGTAACCGGGTCGCTGTCGGAACCGGTACCGTGATTGAGGGTTACTCAACGATTGGAAACGATGTGAGCATTCAGAGCATGGTATTCATCCCGACCGAAACGCAAATCGGCAATCATGTTTTTATTGGCCCGAACGCGGTTCTGACCAATGACCGGTATCCCCCGACACGGATCGGGGGCCTCAGGGGACCCATCATAAAAGACGGGGCCGCAATCGGGGCAAATACCACGCTGCTCCCGGGGATCTGTATCGGCGAGGGAGCACTCGTTGCCGCGGGGGCTGTTGTAACCCACGATGTTCCTGATCACATGCTCGCAATCGGATCCCCGGCGAGAATAAAGGATCTCCCCGGCGAGATACGCCAGAGCGAATAAGAACGAGATTTATTCCAGATTAATAACAATAATTATTCTTGGCATATGAAGATCCTCCTCATTTCTACCCAGGATTATATCCACCATCCAATACCTTCCCGGCATCACTACATCTTTGAGGACCTGGCCCAGCGCCATGAAGTGCATGTTGCACACTTCCATGTCAGCAGGGAGAACACCCGGCCAACGGGATTGATCGTTGAGGAAGCAACACAGTTCCCGTTGAGAAGTCCCCTGTTGCATTATACGTTCAACACCCCTTATCACTATTATATTTTTGACAAGATCGTGCGGGAAGGGAACTACGATGCAATTGTTGCTGCACATGTGCTTGCGGGAACCGCAGTCATCCGTGCTGCAAAAAAATATAACGTGCCGGTTGTGTTTGATCTCAAGGACTGGTTTCCGGACTCTGCTGCTGCTTATTTCAAGAACCGTTTTCTTCAGGAAGCAGTTCGTAAGAGCGTCTGGGCAATCACCAGATACAATCTCTCCAATAGTGATAAAATTACCACCGTTTCCCCATCACTCGTTGAGAAACTCGCCCGTTTTGGATTTACCGCAGAGCTCATTACAAACGGGGTTGACACCGATATTTTCAAACCCCTTGACGGATCAGTGGTCAGAAAAGAACTTGGGATCGGTACCGATGATTTTGTCATTGGTTTCTCGGGCAGTGTAGAGCGATGGTACGCGATAGATGATATGATCCGGGCACTGCCCGCCCTGATTGAACACCGACAGAAGACCAGACTCCTGATAGTGGGGGGATCACTTTTTACCAATTACCAGCAGGAGCTTGCATCACTCGCATCCGATCTCAATGTATCGGATCATGTCATTTTCACCGGGACAAAACCCTATCACGAGTTGCCAAGATATATCGCATGCATGGATGCCTGTACCATTCCACTTTCTCCACCCCAGTGGGGGAATATCGCACTGCCGAATAAATTCTTTGAATATTCTGCCTGTGGGAAACCGATCATCATGCGCCCAATGCCGGACGTTGAAAGGACCGGTGCTCCCCACCTGCGGGTCTACCGGACCCAGGACGAGTATATCGGATATATCAAGGAAATAATGGAACAACCGGTTACATACACATTAAATCTGGAAAAAAACAGTTGGAAGGAGAAATCAAGGCAATTTGAAGCGGTTCTTCATAACGTGATATGAGGTATTATCCAAATTTATTAATGGTCTCAACAGAAACCGGATACGGAAGATAGGTTGATTTCATGGTATCACTGGATCTGAAGAACCGTATGACCTGGCTGGTCATCGCTTGTGTAACTTTTTTTTCCCTCTTTGCGCTCTGGCTTCGATTACTGCCCATGTTCAACATGGGGAATATCGATATCCTGTCCATGGTCGCGAGCGATGACCCACTCTATAATCTCCGCCAGGTCGAATTTTTACTATCGAATCACCTGAACTACCAGTGGTTTGACCCGATGACCCTGTACCCGGCTGGTTCTGAAATTTACTGGGGTCCGCTGTTTCCGATAATCATTGCGATGGGATGTCTCATCACCGGGGCAGCCACCCGTCCCGAGATTATCAGTGTCGGGTTATTAATTCCTCCCCTGATGGGAGCGGCTATCGTCGCTGTCATGTATTATGTCGGAAAGCTCTGCGGGAACTGGAAAACCGGGCTGCTGGCATCGGGTTTCACCGCCATCGTAACCGGCCAGTTCTTTTCCCGTGCCATGTACGGATACATGGACCACCATATCGCCGAAGTCCTTTTTGCCACGATATTCTGCCTTTTTTACATGTACGCGGTCCTTTCCGAGAAGGATACCAGGATCGATCTGAAAAAATTCAGTACCTATAAAACAGCAGTCCTGATTTCTGTGCTAGCGGGCATTGCATACCTGCTCGGCCTTTTCGTAATGCCGACAATGATCCTCTTTGCGATGATCGCGGGTATCTTTACGGTCATCCAGTTTATTATCGATACGTACCGTGGCAAGACAAGTGAATACCTCCTGATAATCAATCTCGTCATCTTTATTATCGCTATTATCGGGCTCTTGGCGTTCGGCCTGAAAAACACCGGTATGAATCTTTCATCCTATTCCGTAGGACACATCTTTGCATACCTGGGCATGATTGGCGGGACGGTCTTTCTCTATCTTCTCCAGCAGTATCTCAAAGCACGAGAGAGGTTTTTTTATCCCGCAACGATCATCGTTTCCGTCGTAGTATTTGCAGTAGTCCTGCATTTCGCAAGTCCGCAACTGTACTCCCTCTTTATCTCTGCGCTCTTTGCATTCTTCGGGCAGGCTGCAGTCTCAAATACCGTCCAGGAGGCCCGGGGATGGGCAATGGATCTTGCCTGGACAACGTTCAATTACGGGCTCCTTCTGATGGCGGGCGGATTCCTTGTCATGATTTACAATAATATCCGCGAAGAACGACCAGAGCAGGTGTTCGCAATAGTCTGGTCGGTAATCATTTTATTTTCAACATGGCAGCACATCCGGTACGAATATTATCTCGCAATCAATGTCGCATTACTCGCAGCCGTCTGTGTCGGCTTCATCTTTGAGCGGGGCTGGCAGGACATCCGGCAGATGACAACAGGGATCGCTTCCCCGACTGGTTCAGATACTGTAAAAGCTGATGATGTGTCGATAAAACGTAAAAAACAGAAAAAAACCAGCAAGAGTTCCCCCACCGGTCATGGGATATATTTTGTTTCTGTTGCTCTATCTGTAGTAATTGTTGCCCTGGCACTCCTTTTCACCTACACATCCATATCATATAGTTACATCAATGCATCAGGCAGCCCGTCAACACTGAACCCGGACTGGAAAGAGTCCGCAGAGTGGATGGTGAACAATACACCGGATACAGGTGTGAATTATTATACACTTTATGATAAAAATACATTCAGCTATCCAAATGGTTCATATGGTGTGATGTCCTGGTGGGACTACGGGCATATCATCACAACTATCGGAAAACGGATTCCCAATGCCAACCCGTTCCAGCAGGGTGTTGCCGGAGGTACCGGATCTGCTGCATACTTTATGGCAACATCGGAAGATACGGCAAATACGATCCTTGACACCGTTGGAACCCGGTACATAATTACTGATGTTGAGATGGACCAGGGTAAATTCTGGGCAATGGCGACGTGGTTCAATTCGACTGAATCAACCGGTCCGTATTATGATACACTGTTCCTGCCAGGGCAGGATAACTCACTCAGTGCAACAGTCCTCAATAAACAACCGTATTACCTGACAATGATCTCCCGGCTCCATAATTTTGATGGATCAATGGCTGAGGCGGACAGCGTTTATTACATTGTATACGCCGATCCTGGAATAACAGGTCTGTCATTACCGGTTATCACGGATGCGGAGCTTATGAACGCATCTGCAGCAGTACAGAAAGCGGCCCAGTATAACCGAAACCCCGCAGCCGGCCATCATGCCGCCGTTTACAGCCCGAGTGTCATTGCACCGCTGGAAACAGTACCTGCGCTCCAGCACTACCGGCTTGTCCATGAGTCCCCGACTAATGTATTCAGCACGGATATGTATGACCTGAAATATGTCAAAACGTTCGAATATGTGAAAGGAGCCCATATCACGGGAGAGGGCATCATTGAGGTCCCGGTTGTTTCCAATACCGGGAGGAATTACACGTACCGTCAGGCAAGCGTCAACGGGGAGTTCATCGTCCCCTATTCGACATCTGGTAACCCCTACGAGGTAAAAACAACCGGGAAATACAGGGTCATCGGTACTGGCCGCGAATATGATGTTTCGGAATCAGCGGTCATGCAGGGACTGACAGTCCAGTAATCAATACCTATTCATTTTTTCGTAATAATCCCTCAATGGATTTCTTCCGGTTATGAAGAAACGTCCCGCGTTTCTCATAAAGCGATGTGAAAAAACATATATCGCCGGACACTCATCATTCACATATATGATTGCAGAAGAGATTTCCCTCGGTATGAAGGTGAGATACCCCCGGACCGGAACGACCGGTAAAATCCTGCGTATCGAAGAGATCAGGGGTGTCACCTTCGCTGAACTGGATTCAACGAATCTCCTGTACCGCATTGATCACCTGATCCTGGCAACCGGCCCGGCAAAAACTACAAAAACCATTGTTGAGGATGCAAAACAAGTCATTGCCCGTGAACGGGAATTTGCTGCAGGTAGTGAACTGCAGGAAGCCCTGAAGAATATCGATCAGAGTTGTGAGGGCGGGGGTTAATCACTTCGGAAATAGTCCTGCAATACTCTTTGATATCCAGAATATGCAGGGACCGGACCGGGGAGAGATCGAAAACAGAGCCAGAGTTTTTCATGGTGATCCAACCGTTACGGACGTTTCTTACTTACATTTTTGCTTCATATGCGCAGAGTACGTCGAAATAAAAAAGAAAGCGCAAACAATCCGCCGGATTTGCTCTTTACTGGTTACGTATAAGTATGATCGTTATAAATACACTAGGGAGGTTCGATTTCATTTGCATGATGTGACAGTTCCCAGTGTCAATATCGGGGTCGTGGGTCATGTCGATCACGGCAAGACCACACTCGTTAATGCGCTCACCGGGGCATGGACAGACCGGCACAGCGAGGAGGTGAAGCGGGGTATCTCTATACGGCTCGGATATGCCGACGCAACGTTATACCGGTGCGATACGTGTGAAGGTACCGAAGCATTTTCGACCAGCCCGAAATGTCCGGTCTGTGGGGGCAACGGGACTCCATTCCGCTCGGTCTCGTTTGTTGACGCGCCGGGACACGAGACACTCATGGCAACGATGCTGTCAGGATCTGCACTGATGGACGGGGCAATGCTCGTCATCGCTGCAAGCGAGAAATGCCCGCAGCCGCAGACAAAAGAGCACCTGATGGCGCTCGAGCTTGTTGGCATTAAAAAAATTGTCATCGTCCAGAGCAAGATCGATGTGGTCAGCCAGAAAGAGGCGATGGACAACTATCTTGAGATCAAGGCTTTCATCAAAGGGACGATTGCTGAGAACGCACCCATTATTCCGGTATCTTCACAGAAGGGGATCAACATGGGAGCGCTTGTGCAGTCGCTGGACCAGGTAATCCCTGTGCCCGAGCGTGACCCTGACGCCGAACCGTTGATGCTGATCGCCCGCTCATTCGATGTGAACAAACCAGGCTGTAACTGGAAGGATGTAAAAGGCGGCGTCGTCGGGGGGTCTCTTATTCGGGGCATCCTCCGCGCAGACGAGAAGATCGAGATCCGTCCAGGCAGACAGACACAGATCGAGAACAGGATCAAATGGATCCCGATTACCACGACAGTCACATCGATCAACGCCGGATCGAAAATCGTCGAGATTGCAACACCCGGAGGACTGCTGGGTGTCGGAACGAAACTTGATCCCGCACTCACAAAAAGCGATGCCCTTGCCGGACAAGTACTGGGTCACGAAGGAAAACTCCCACCGGTGTGGGACAAGATCCGGTGCAGGGTGACCCTGATGGAACGGGTTGTGGGTGCCACAAGCGAACTCATTATCGAACCACTGAAGCATTCCGAACCACTGATGCTTTCAGTAGGTACTGCGGTTACCGTGGGTGTTGTCACGAACACCAAGAAAGACAATGTCGAGATTCAGCTGAAACGACCCGTATGTGCAGAGATTGGCTCACGGATTGCTATCAGCCGACAGGTGGGAGCACGCTGGCGCTTGATCGGGATGGGCGTACTGGGAGAGTAAAAGTCCTCCTTGACGCCAACGCACTGATGATGCCTGCCCAGTTCCAGATTGATCTCTTTGATGAGCTCAGGAACATTCTTGGGGGGTTCGAACCCATCGTACTCTCATCAGTGATGCGCGAACTCGACGGGCTCACCCGGGCGAAGGGTCGCCACGGGGCCGCAGCCCGCCTTGGCCTCGCGCTTGGTGAGAGATGCACCATCGCAGAGTGCGGAGACACACAACCAGGCTCAGGTACGGTCGATGCGCAGGTGATCGAATATGCGGTGCGGAATGGCTGCCTGGTGGTAACGAACGACCGTCATGTAAGGGATGAGTTGTTCGCACGTGGTATCGGGGTAATATCCATGAGAAAACAGAAGAAACTGGAACTATTGCGGAGATGAGGTGAAGTATGTATCATAAACTGATGCTTGAGGACAAGGTACGGGTTCCCCCCCAGCGGCTGGGAGAGAAGCTCGAAAAAGTTATCCTTGATGTCCTTCAGGAACAGCTTGAAGGAAGTATTGACAAGGAGATCGGGATTTTTATCTGCGTCACGAAAGTTGAGGACGTTGGCGAGGGCGAACTCGTCCCGGGCGACGGCGGTGTCTATTACGATGTGAAGTTTGAGGCACTGGTACTGCGGCTCGCTCTCCAGGAAGTGATCGAGGGAGTTGTCGTGGAGACGACCAGCTTCGGCGCATTCGTCAGCCTCGGCCCCATTGATGCAATGCTGCACGTCAGCCAGATATCGGACGAGTACATCAACTACGATGAGAAGAATGCACGGCTCATCTGCCAGGAATCCAAACGCTTTATTGGCGTGGGTGATGTCGTCCGGGTCCGGGTCGTGACATTATCCTTAAACGAGCGCGAGCCCCGTGACAGCAAGATCGGGCTCACCATGAGGCAGGCAGGACTCGGTACGGCCCTCTGGCTCGAAGAGGAGATTGCAAAGGAGAAGGAGAAAGCCGAACAGTCAGCAGGTACCACAAAGGAGCGGGCACCCGAGAAGACAAAGGGCAAGAGGAAGGAGCATGCCTCCGGCGAATAAGAAGAAACAGGGCAAGGTCTGTCGCGACTGTCACCGGGTAGTGGATGGTGAGAGCTGCGTGATCTGCGGAACATCAAATCTGAGCGATGACTGGTCAGGGTACCTGGTAATCATCGACCCGGAAAATTCTGAAGTGGCAAAACGGATGAATATCAAACTCCCGGGCCGCTACGCACTGAAGGTCCGCTGATGCTCACCCTCCCGGAAGAGCACCGGCGGCTCTTCAAGGAACCATTTGGAATCCTGTACCGGGAACTTGATGAGATCATCCCCCATCTCACCCACCGTACCGTTTTTACCGTCGGGGACGTTGTCACCCACAATATTCATAAAAAGGGCATCATCCCTGCCGTTGCCGTGGTTGACGGGTATACCATGCGATCTCCCTGCAGTAAAATGCCAACTGTTTCCGGAGAATGCATCCGGGTTAACAATCCTGCGGGCTCACTCACGGACAGCCTGATCGAAGCGATCAACCATGCGGTTGCGCACCCGCCGGTCACGATCATCGTAGAGGGCGAAGAGGATCTCGCGGTGATCCCGATGGTGATCGCTGCTCCCCTTGGATCCATTGTCCTCTACGGGCAGCCACACGAGGGTGTTGTCCTTCGCGAAGTCACACCTGAAGCACAGGCAACCGCACGCCAGTTTCTTGAACGGTTCACCAGATCCAGAATATAATTCCCCGCAGATTTTCTTTAACCAGTTCTCATATTCTTTTGCCGGATATCGCGGAGTGATATTTTAAATAACCCGGTTCCCAATAATTACAGGATATCGATGGATTTTGAGATCACCAGCGATAAAAGGAATGAACTTTTATCCAGAAGAGAGGTTCAGTTTACCCTCAAATACGATGGAGCAACCCCCTCCCGTATGCAGATCATCGGCAAACTCTGCGCACTGCTCAATGTGAAAGAGCACCAGGTTACCCTTGACACCCTGCACAGCAGCTTTGGCAAGACCGAACTTACCGGATCAGCTCGTATCTACGACAGCGAAGAAGGTAAGAACAAGACCGAACGCCCGCACCTTTCAACGCGCGGTATGCCCAAACCCAGGGAAGAGGGAGCAGCATAACGATGGCAGCAAAGAAAGCGGCAGCCGCGAAGGGCCCCAAGAGGGGCGCTTACTTCAAGGTCGAAGGTGAAACAGTCACCACGGCAAAGAAATATTGCCCGCGCTGCGGACCCGGTGTCATGATGGCGGACCACAAGGACCGGATCACCTGCGGCAAGTGCGGATATACTGAATTCAGAAAATAAGATCCAATGCCTGTTTTTGGGCAGATACTGGGGATTGAGGGCACGGCCTGGAACCTCAGTGCCGCTCTTTTTAATCGCGATCTCGTCTGTCTTACTTCACGGCCCTACAGCCCCGCACAGGGCGGAATACACCCTCGTGAAGCCGCACAGCACCATGCATCGGCAATGAAGGAACTCCTCGGGTCTGTCCTCAAAGAACCGGAAAAGATTGATGGAATCGCATTCTCGCAGGGACCGGGCCTCGGCCCCTGCCTTCGGACTGTTGCCACCGCGGCCCGTTCGCTTGCCCTTGCCCTTGATGTCCCCCTTGTGGGAGTGAACCATTGTATCGCCCACGTGGAGATCGGGTGTTTTGCCACGGGATGCAAAGACCCGATCGTGCTCTATGCAAGCGGGGCAAATACCCAGGTGATCGGGTACCTGAACGGACGGTACCGGATCTTTGGAGAGACGCTGGATGTCGGTATCGGGAACGCGCTCGACAAGTTTGCCCGGGCAAAGAATTTCCCGCACCCGGGCGGCCCGCATATTGAGGCACAGGCAAAAGAGGGCCGGTATGTTGAACTTCCCTACACCGTGAAGGGGATGGACCTTGCCTTCTCCGGGCTCGTCTCCGCGGCAAAAGATCACAAGGCCCCTTTGCCCGATGTCTGTTACAGCCTGCAGGAGACCGCGTTTGCGATGTGCGTTGAAGTAACTGAGCGGGCGATGTCCCTTGCCGGTAAGAACGAGGTGTTGCTCGTAGGGGGCGTTGGGGCGAACCGTCGTCTCCAGGAGATGCTCCGTATCATGTGCGAGGATCGCGGGGCGGAATTTTTTGTCCCCGAACAGAAATATCTCGGGGATAACGGGGCGATGATTGCGTACACGGGAAAACTGATGCTCGAGAGCGGGACGAGCCTTGCCATCGAATCCTCCCGTATCAATCCCTCGTTCCGATCCGATGAGGTCGAAGTCACGTGGAGACAGGATACGTCGGGACCTGCAACGAATCCGGATCCGTCACACCTGACCGAGCGACGCGGTGCCGAAGCGGTTGTTACGTTTTGCAAAGGAGTGGCAAAAAAACGCCGGATTGCCAAAAGGTACCGCGTCACGGCCCTTGACAAGCGACTGATTGCCGAGCGGACCCGGGCAGAGGCGCGGCTCATCCATGCCGCACGGAGGGGCGGGGTGCCTACTCCTGTCATGAGTGATATCACGGAAGATACCATCGCCATGGAACAAGTACCGGGAACCCTGCTCACGGACGATCTTTCGAAGAAAAATATCCGTGAGGCAGGGCGCATGATCGGCCTCCTCCATTCAGCGGGCATTATACATGGGGATCTCACTACCAACAACCTGATCGTACGCGAAGGGGACCGTAAGTGCGTGCTGATCGACTTCGGTCTTGCACAGGCAACACAAGAAATCGAGCAGCGGGGGGTGGATATCCACGTCCTGTTCCAGACCCTAAAAAGTACGGCACCCGATCGATCGGATGACCTGAAAGCCGCATTTACTGAAGGGTATGCGGAGACATTCCCCTGCGCTGATGAAGTCATCGCCCGCGAGCACGAGATCGAACTGAGGGGGAGATATCTCTGAAGATCACGATAGTGACGAGTAACGTCAACAAGGTGGCGGAAGTTGCAGCGTTTTTCAAAGGGTCGGTTGAGGTGACCCACGTTTCCCTTGACCTTCCTGAGTACCGCTCGGATGATGTGGGAGAAATCGCCCGGGGCAAGGCGCAGTACGCGTATTCGCAGCTGAAAACACCTGTCATGGTTGATGATACAGGACTGTTCATTGATGCCCTGAAAGGGTTCCCCGGCCCGTATGCTGCGTATGTTTTACAGTCCATCGGCAATACCGGTATCCTGAAACTGATGCAGAATACCCCGGACCGCAGCGCACGGTTCATCACGGCCATCGCATTTGCAGATGCACGGGACGTTCATGTATTCAAAGGAGTGATTGAAGGACAGATCACCTCTGCCCCGCGGGGGAGAGAGGGGTTTGGGTATGATCCCATCTTTGATGTGGAGGGAAAGACGCTCGCCGAGATCTCCCTTGAGGAGAAGAGCCGGATCTCCCACCGTGCCCGGGCCCTTGCCGCATTCCACGACTGGTTCGTACAGGAATACCCGGATGCGAGAGACACAAACGGTTAATATGTCTTACAGCTTTGTTATAAGGGCAGAACGGAGTGTTCAATAATGGCAAAATTCCCAGAAGCCGAAGCCCGGCTACTCAACGTGAAAATATGCATGCACTGTAACGCACGCAACGCGATTCGCGCAACCAGCTGCCGCAAGTGCGGTTACCAGAACCTGCGCCCGAAGAACAAGGAACGCAAAGCGTAATCATTTTCCATATTCCAGTTTCCTTTTTTCCGGTCGCCCCGGTTTTTCCATTACCCGGATAATTGCTTCTCTCAATCCGGCCAACCTGATCTTTCGGGATGTCCGGCATTAATTCCGAATACCGGATTTCTGTGCCGGACCCGCATCCGTTTGAAAAATTTTCGATCATCCCCTTACCCCCTGATTAAAAATTTTCAGGCAGGGGAGGGGTGATCTGTCCGTACCATCACGCCGGAGAGAATGAAGCGGTGTTAGTTGTACAACCGCGACGCGGTTAGTTAACCGTGCCGCGGTTCGTGAACTGACACCCTCTGATCGCGATTGAAAATTTTTCATCGCGATCGCGGGAAAAAAGTGTTCGTGCAAACCAGGGAAATGTGAGAGCCGGAAACTGCCAGGGATATGAAGCGCCCGGCACGCACCAGCAGGATCGCTGTTCAGGCAGAGTAGTACGTGACCCGCTTGCCCTTTTTGGCATACTCACCGGCAAAGGTCTCGATATTTCGCTTGTACCCGATCCGGTCCACGAATCCCAGTTCACGGAGTTTCTCGCGCACACGCATCACATCCGCCTCATCGACCCAGTCTTTCGTGTACACGTAAATCACTTTACGGTTGTCGCGGGAATCGGGATTGGGCTTTGCCGTGCTCACCTTTGCCGAGATCCCCAGCTCAAGAGAGACGGTTGCATCCCGCACCTTCTTCCACGCAGCATCCGCCGCATCGGGTTCCTGGAAGATCAGCCATTTCCCTGCATTCTCATCTTCAATCGCTTCGGGTGCGCTGCCGGGTGCATCCAGCACGATCCAGTACATCTGCGAGGTCTTTGAAGGAAGCACCCCTTCACCGTCACAAAGCATCTGGTAAATGGTATCAATGCCAGAAAACCGGGCAAGCATGACATCAGCCAACTGCGGGTATTCTACCCTGAACTTCTCAAAAATCGCGGTCAGGTCAGCTTTGAAGTCGGTACCGCTTTCCACGAGTGCATACAGGTACTTGCCTTGTGCCTGCAACCCGCGGTTCAGCAGGTGCTCGAAGATACCGTATGCCACATCCGCCAGTGCTTCGGGATCTGCTTCAGCCATTTGTACCAAAAACGATGTTGGAAAAAAAATAGTTTCTGTATTGATCCTGCGATCTGTTGCCATACGCAATAGTGAAGTGGAGAGAGACCACCAGGATGCGGGCAAAGCATCACGGACATCCGGCATTGTAATTTTCGATTGTTTTAAGAACGCACGGTATAAACATGTACCAACTATGGAATGGAAACGCGACTGGGGCCTCACGGCCAGGGTCTGGTTCACAGGACTGTTATTGCTCCTGCTCTACCTCGTGTTTATGACCATCCTCCTTGCATTCGGAGTGAGTTACTGGTTCATCATTCTTCTCGCCGTTGGGATGGGGTTCATCCAGTACTTCTTCTCCGATAAGCTGGTGCTCTGGAGTACCGGGGCAAAGGTCATTGAGGAAGACGAGCGCCCAGAACTTCACCTGATGGTACAGAAGCTCTGCAGGGAAGCGGATCTCCCGATGCCGAAGATCGCGATTATGCAGAGCCCGGTGCCGAACGCCTTTGCAACCGGGAGGAGCCCGAAGCATGCAGTCGTTGCGTGCACGGACTCGATCATGCGCCTGTTGAGCAAAGACGAGCTTGAGGCGGTGCTCGCACACGAGCTCTCGCATGTCAAGAACCGCGACATCCTGACGATGACACTCGCCAGCTTCATCGCGATGATCGCCTCGATGATCATGCAGAGCTTCTTCTTCTCCGCACTCTTCGGGGGGAACAACCGGGAGAACGGCGGGGCATGGATCGTCATCTGGATCGTCTCAATTGTTGTTTACGCGATCAGCACGCTCCTGATCCTCGCCCTTTCACGGTACCGCGAGTTTGCCGCAGACCGGGGCAGCGCCCAGATCACCCGGAACCCGAGGGCCCTCATATCAGCGCTGAATAAGATTAGCGGGCGGATCGATGTGATCCCCCCGGCAGCAAAGGCTAAGGTCGAGGGTGCAAACGCGTTCTTCATCATACCGGCGCTCTCCGGCAACGCCATCATGGAACTGCTCTCGACTCACCCGCCGCTCGAGAAGCGGATTGCCAACCTCGAAAAAGTCGAGGCGGAACTCCGCGGGTATTAATTTTTTATCCTTTTTTCCGGGCTTATACGGATGCCCCTTTCAACAAGAACGGTCTCATCGATTTTTTCCGGAACCAAGTGGACGATAGGGAGTTCGGAGGAAAAGATCTTCGGCAGGATTGAGTGCCAGTCACCACAAGCCATGCAGTGACAATTATTAATACAGCTCCCCGCCTAATTTGTAAAGCACAGTGCATCGATGGTCTAGAGGCATGACTTAGGCCTTCCAAGCCTATAGCCCGGGTTCGATTCCCGGTCGATGCATTTGGGGCTCGTGGTCTAGTTGGCTATGACGTCGCCTTCACACGGCGAAGATCTCGAGTTCGAATCTCGACGGGCCCATCTCTGTTTTCCGTAGTCCTGATGCATATTGCATATGTCCCGGTATCGGACTTCCCAATATAAGCTCCACGGGAAACGGGATCCCCACCCCTCCGAAAAAACATGAGGGGGTGGAAGGTGGCTGAAAAAAAAGAAGAGGGGATACCCCTCTCCAACGGATAACATGCTCACCGGATACGCAGGCTCTCCAGCCAGGCCTCAAATTCCGGATAAAACCGGGCAATCAGTTCGATCTCGTCGGGGGTGCGCATCCCGGTTCTTTTGCGGTAGTACTGCACATGGTCGTCCTCATCCCGGTGGTTCAGTTCACCATCAAGAGGGTCTAATTCCGCTTCGCGGCTGCTACGGCAGGGCTCGTTGGTTGCTGTACGGCAATATGCCGTCCTCACTGCCGACCGGAGCGGTTTTACTGCACACCAGGTCCCCGCAAACCCGTCCCAGTGGTCATTAACCGCAAATCCCGCCTTAGCCAGGGGCAGATCCCATGTGGCATCCACCAATACCCAGCGGTCATTGATCCGGACCCGGCAGGCAAGATGGTAGGCAACCGGCATCCCGGATGCCAGTCTGCGGAGTTCCGGCGGATACCTGATGTCTGGATCGTTCCAGAGGAAGGGGAAGGTCGCAAACACAACATCAAGGTTTAGCTTCCGGTACATCGCAGCAAGCAGGAAGTGTTTCGGCCCGCAGTATCCCCGGCCAATGGTGAGGATTTGTTCCGGTGCAGTATTTGCATCTTTCATGGGGACTGCAAGGGAGTACGGGATATCCCGGATGTGCTCAAATATCGAGACCCTGCTCTCCCGGGGATCAAGCCCGTGCGTCCATTCCCAGAAGGCCTTGTTGACACGCGACACCATGGAACATCCGGTTGTATATGCATGACTACCGCATCCGGCCAGATAAAACCTGCAGTAACAGGGAAATGCGTGTTGTCGGATGCCCTACGGTACCGGGAATAAAATGCGAAACTCCCCCACCAGGGAAAAACTATGGGCAGGGCCGCCAGTTTTGCCGGCGGCCTTGCGTGCAAAAGGAAAATGTGAGATTATGCGTTCTTCATCTTGGCTTTTGCGACGAATCCGTCTTTGCCAATGTAGTACATGAAGCCCTTTTCTTTGGCAATCTTCTCAGTTCCGACTTTCTTCTTCTTGCCGGACTTGTTGTGCTTCATCGGGGCGGCCCAGACATACCCATCCTTGCCAATGAAGTAGAGGTATCCCTTTTCGCGCTGAATCTTTTCTTTTCCAATTTTGGTTCCCATTTAAACACCTCAAAACCGCAATCGGGTTTTGATAATGAGAGTTGCCGACTGATAATATAAAAAGTTTCCGTCGAAAGCCCGTCGAAACCCGGATTTTTACCACTTATTTAAGGCTTTTTTGGTTATTGTGCCGCTTTATTCACTCCGTTTCAAATGCCCCTAAAATTGCCCCGTTTGGCATTTTTCGCGCTAAACAAAGGCTGAATGGGGGTTGGTGCACTCAGAAGCACCGGAAGCAGAAGCGCGGCACGAAGGGGCATCGGTTGGGATATTTGCCGGGGGTGCGGCAGGATCATCAAATACTCATAACAGGCTGGATCCCGGGAGGATCGGTACGGGCGATCGCAAGCAGTATTTCCGGATCATGCAGTACCCCTGCGATCAATGAGCCGTTTCGGACGCCCTTTCGTGGTATTGAGTTTCAGCCCCCCGGGTCCGGTAAAACTGACAGGGATCTTCAGGTTACCACCATGGTACTGATCGGCGAGACCGGGCTTGTGCTCCAGAAAGCGCTCGATGAGATGATCTTCCACCAGCTTCCGGTCGCACCGGTCCACGTCCGGACATTCAACGCTGATACTGAGCACAACTTCATCCTGAACCTCCCCATCCGATATGGTTGCCTCATATTCCCCCGAGAGGTAGTCCATGTTCTCCGGTTGGAAGACCGCCGCTTCGATATCGACCCGGTTCATCGCATTCCCGAAGATCCACGCGGTCTCTGCCTCCCGCTGGGGATTATAGATCCGCATGTGCGTCCTCCCGCAGCCGCACCGCTCCCGCGACAGTATGACGGTTGTGTCCTCGGTATCGTAGTTGATGAGGAGCATCCCGCTTTTCCCCCCTTCTGGGAGCAGGGTAGTGAGGACTGCCCTGCCGCACTCGCCATCTGGTACAAATTCCTGCATCTGCGGGTCATAGACATCCAGATGCACAAGATCTTCCGGTACATGCAGTCCGTTCAGTTCCCTGCATTCGCCACACATGGTACCTTCAGTACTGCCATAGGTATTGTACACCGGGCAGTCCCACTGCTCCGCAAGATACCTGCGGGATTCGTCAGCGAAACTCTCCCCGCCCACCACCAGTTTGTTGATGGCGATATCTCCGGGCGTTATCCCTTCCGCCTTCAACCTGCGGTGGAGACGGAGCAGCTTGAAGACGCTGCCGATGATTGCCGTTGGCCGGTAATTTCTCAGGATCCGCGAATCAAAGGCACACTTGCCTACAGGGATGATCCCCATTCCTATCCGCCGGGCAGCAATCGTCATCGTGTTGGCACCTACGTTCATGCCATACGAGGCACAGACCACAATACGGTCGTTTGCGGAAAATCCCTGCGAGACAAAACTGCGGGCATACTTCTCTGCATAGCGCTTCCAGTCATCCCATGTCAGGAAAAAACCCTTGGGAGTGCCACTCGTCCCGCTCGTCTCCTGGATGGAAAAGACATTCTCCCACCGCGTGGAAAGGAACTCGAATTCCGGTGTAACCGGAGGCTGGTGTTCACGGATGGATTTACCGGAGATGAGCGGGAGCTCCAGCAGGTCCTCGTGGACGCGGATCGCATCGGGTTCAATCCTGTTCTCCCGGAACCAGTGCCGGTAAAACGGTGAGTGCTCAGCCGCGTACTGTACCGTGTAGCGGACCCGCTCATCGATGAGCGCATCGAGATCGCTGCGTTCCAGGGTCTCGATATCGCGGGAAAAATATCCCCCGTTGACCATGACAGAGGATTGCGATATAAATTGTTTATAGATTTGTATCAGGGAAGTACTGACCGCAGTCCGGCAATGCCCTAAATTTATCGTCAACCGGCGCCCAGAAGCATAGGTATTTCTATGTACTTCCACCTCATCCTCACCGACGACTGCAACCTCTGTTGCAGTTACTGCCGGGCAAAAGCATTCCTCGATCTCGAGGAGAGCGAAGGGGAACGGGCGGTTGAGATTGATGAGGACATTCCCTTAAATCTTGAATTCAACCTGAAAACGCTGTACAAATTTCTGGAGAAAGATCCCTCGCTCACGCTCACGTTTTATGGAGGGGAACCCCTCCTGCGGGCAGATCTCATCGAACGTATCGTCAGTGAAGCCTCCACAGTCAAGCAGTTCATGATGCAGACCAACGGACTGCTGCTGGACAGCCTTTCTCCGGAGATTACCAACCGGTTCACCACCATCCTCGTCTCACTTGACGGCCCCCGTGAGCTCACCGATGCAAACAGGGGAACCGGCGTGTATGACCGGGTGATGGAAAATGTCCGGAGAGTCCGTGCAGATGGATTCCGGGGTGAACTCATCGCACGGATGACGGTCACCGAAAAGACGGATATCGTGGAGGCCGTTCACTGGCTCGCAGAGAACCCCGATCACCCGTTTGCGTCCATTCACTGGCAGCTTGATGCGAACTTTACCGGTGATTTTTCACAGAGACGTTTTGCGGACTGGGCAGACGGGAGTTACAATCCCGGTATCCGTACCCTTGTCCGCGACTGGGTCGATCACATGGAATCAGCAGGAGAGATCCTGAGGTGGTACCCGTTTCTCGACCCTATGGATGACCTGCTTAATGACCGCCCCAGCAGGCTCCGGTGCGGTTCGGGGCATGCCAATTACAGCATCATGACCGATGGCCATATCGCACCCTGCCCGGTCATGATCGGGATGAAACAGTATTATGTCGGGCACATCCGGGATGCCGATCCCTGCCGGCTTGACCGCATCGAAGTGGGCGGGGAATGCCTAAACTGCAACATCCGCAGTTTCTGCGGAGGGAGGTGCCTGTATTCCAATATCATCCGCCCGTGGGGAGAGACCGGGCGCCGGCTTGTCTGCGGAACCGTGGAGAACCTTCAGGCAGTCCTTACAGGTGCCCTGCCCCGCGTCCGGTCCTTGATAAAAGAAGGTACAATAACTGCAGAAGATTTCAAACACGAGAAGTTCAACGGGTGCGAGATCATCCCGTAATCACAATATAACCACATTTGTATAAAAACGATTGTGATAATGCAGATGTTTTTATACCGGACGGATAATTGTTTACTTGCAGGTCAATACTGCATGGGTAATACAATGGAAAGAAAGAGTTTTGGTGGCCCGAGAAACTTCGGTCCCAGAGAAATGACAAAGACGGTCTGTTCAGACTGCGGAAAGGAATGTGAAGTCCCCTTCAAGCCCACGGAAGGGAGGCCGGTCTACTGTAGGGACTGCCTGCCCAAGCACCGGAAACCCCGGTTCTGATTTCATCATTTTTCTCCTTTTTGTTACCGTGCTGTTTGCCTGTTCCCGATATGGTGAGTGCCGTTTCCGTTAGCCTCATTGCCTCCCCAGTCGTATGTCCGGGTATGGCAGCATCGTGGAGAGAGGCAAAAGACTGTGCGGCCCGTGAGGGGCTTCCCCATGTCTATCATGACTGCGACGACAACGTCTATGGGGCGTGCAGGGAAGGAGAACCGCAGGGTTCATTCAGGGGAGGAGCATTCATGGAGCACCGCTGCATCTGCATGCCATCGCACCTGAGTGCAGACGAGCTGGAAGAGAAGGAGAAGAAGTTCTTATCTGAAAACCCGGATTGGTGAGGCCGGTTAAGGGGAGGCCCCGCTCCCGTTACCATTATTGATTTCTTTTAATTTCCTGGCGGAACCGGTGGATGATATCGTAAAGCATCATGCGGAATTCGGCACCGATCTCATCCCAGGATTTCACGTCCGTGACCTGACTGGTGTCATCACGAACAGGTTGTGCATGAATCACCTGCCCGTCCGCGGGAGTATCGATCCGGGGCTGCCACCAGAGCTGGCGCATGATCTCAAAATAACCACTCGCAAGGACGATCAGGAACACCAGCGGAACAATAATGAATGACAGGTACCAGAACATCTGGTACAGCGTGGTTGATGCAGCCAGGTCCACCCACTGGAACACCCGCAGGATAAATGCAATGCAGAAGACGCTGCCAATTGCCCGTATGATCGGTGCCGGCAGGTTGAGGGGGAAGGGGAATGCTCCGAAGATCGCACCAACAAACAGGATGATGGAGATCAGCACCAGGAGCCAGAAATTTTCGTTGATGAAGGATACCCCGGAGTGGAAGAACGGGTTCGATACATAGTGCGCCAGGATATTTGCCAGAACGACCACGATCAGAAAACATATGATCCCAATCATCCGTGAGGCAAATATCCAGCCGAATGATTTTGTACGACAGTGCACGATAGAACCTGCGCTTTATGCTGTATCTATTTTGTTGGCAGGGCTATAAGAGTGTTAGACATCCGCACCTGAACACGATTTGGGTCTCTTCACGGAGTTCTGGCATCCAATCTCTTTTTCAAACCGGCTCCAGTGATACCCGGGATTTTTTCTTATTTGAATTGCCGGCGATCAATCCACGTGTCAATCTCAGGGCATCGGGCTATGTTCATCTTCGCCAGTCTGAATCAGGTCATGTCTGTAACACAGGGCCCGCGTAATAAAAAATACATCAATAACCAAAAAATTACAATAATGTATAAATATGTACAAAGTTGACCTGTATACCAGACAAGAGTCATGGTTCCTGCAGAGACCCTGCACAGGAACCGATGCATCAGAGAAAAAAAACCGGCAGCTGCCTGGCGCCATACCGGTGAACGGACCCATAAATTATGAAGACAACACTGACGCTCAATCTCGGACCTGAAGAATTTATAACCGCGGTGAAGACCCAGCCAAAACCGCTCATCATACCGCTGTGTGCAGAACTGCCGCTCCCGGATATCTCTCCCCTTGATATCTATGAGGGGACCAAAACGGGGTGCGGGTTCCTGCTCGAATCAATGGATGGGAGCGAGAAACTCGCCCGGTACTCGTTTATCGGCATCGATCCGGAAATGATCGTAACCATCGGCAATACCGTGAATATCCGGGGCAACGAGTCCTTTGTTGCCATTGCCCGTGACCCTGATGGCGATAACCCGGTGGACCAGATCAAGTCGATCCTTTCCCGCTTCCATTACATGAATGTTAAGGCCCCCCGGTTCTTCGGAGGTATGGTCGGCTATTTTGCCTACGACTGCATCTATTCCCTCTTCGAAAAAGTCAAGAAGACAAAAAACCGCGACAATGGTTCACGGGAGACGGATCACGATGCCTGTTTCATGCTCACCAAGGACTGCATCATCATCGATCACCGGGATAAGAAACTGTTTATCTTCTCCAGCCCGTTCCTGACCTACGACTCCGATCTGGCTGAAGAATATCAGAAGAGTGCTGTAAAGATCCAGCTCCTTGCCAACCATCTGGCTACGCTTGGCCAGAAGGTCTGCGAAAGATCGCAGTGCTGTGGAAATGCCCCATCTGTCCCAATCGCCAGGGCCGCAGCACAGCAGTGCTTCGAGCAGGCCATCGAAAACGTCAAGGAACATATCATTGCCGGGGATATATTCCAGGCCGTGATCTCGCGGCGCCTGGAATTTCCGGTATGTAGTGAGCCCTTTACCATCTATGCAGCACTCCGTGAGATCAATCCAAGCCCCTACATGTATTACCTGGATTTCGGGGAGGAGAAAGTCATCGGGGCGAGCCCCGAGATGCTGGTGCGTGTCGAGAGGCGCCAGGTGACCACGGTCCCCATTGCCGGGACACGGCCCCGGGGCCGCACACCATCCGAAGACGACCAGCTGGCCGAAGACCTGCTCCGTGACAAGAAAGAGCGTGCGGAGCATACGATGCTCGTCGACCTCGCACGAAACGATATCGGGCGCGTGTGCCGGTTCGGGTCCGTGAATGTCGGCGAGTTCATGGGGATCGAGAAGTTCTCTCATGTCCAGCACATCGTCTCGACTGTCAGCGGGACGCTCCGCGATAACCTGGACTGCTACGATGCCTTCAAGTCCTGTTTCCCGGCGGGGACCGTCTCGGGAGCACCTAAGATCCGGGCCATGCAGATCATCGATGAGCAGGAGCCGGGAGCCCGCGGCCTGTATGCCGGCGCTGTCGGGTATATCGGTTTTGACCGGAACCTCGATTTCGCCATCGCTATCCGGACGATACTGGTCCGGAAGGACCGGGCATACGTCCAGGTCGGTGCAGGGATCGTTGCAGACTCCGTGCCGGAGAACGAGTGGAAAGAGACGGAGAACAAGGCGGCAGCGATGGTCCGGGCAATCGAGCATTCGGGAGCCTGTTCATGAAAGTGCTGATCGTTGACTGTTATGACAGTTTTACCTTTAACCTGTACCAGCAGGTGGGAAAGCTCGGCGCAGAACCTCTGGTGATGCCCTGTGACACACCCCTTGACGTCCTGAAAAAGACCGGTTGTGACCGGATCATCCTGTCACCAGGCCCGGGTACTCCGCAGGACTCCGGTGTCTGCCTTGATGTGCTGGAAACCCTGAGCCGCAAGGTTCCGACCCTGGGAGTCTGTCTCGGCCACCAGACAATCTGCACCGCATTCGGGGGAGAGGTCATCCGGGCACCGCACCTGATGCATGGCAAGACCTCGACAATCCAGCATGACGGGACGGGTATCTTTGACGGTGTCCCGACCCCGTTCACTGCAACGCGATACCATTCACTCGTTGCACGCGAGGGATCTCTTCCGAAGGATCTTCAGGTAACCGCCACCAGCACGGACGATGGGTACATCATGGGTGTACGGCACCGTAACCTCCCGATCGAGGGCGTGCAGTTCCACCCGGAGAGTATCCTCTCGGCAGAGGGGGACCGGATCATCAGGAATTTCCTCACCGATGGGGTGGGCTCATGATGTTCAAAGACGCAATTATGCAGATTATGGATCAACAGGACCTTGGCGAAGTCGAAGCGGCCGGTCTCATGGATATTATTATGGAGGGTAAGGCAACCCAGGCCCAGATAGGAGCATTCCTTGTTGCACTTCAGATGAAAGGCGAGAGCCCACAGGAGATCGCGGCATTCGCCCGGATCATGCGCCGTCATGCGGTCGCGGTCAGGCCGATCACAACAGGGATGCTGGTCGATACCTGCGGTACCGGTGGCGATGGCACCCATACGTTCAACATCAGTACGACGGCAGCGTTCGTTGCCGCAGGTGCCGGAGTACCGGTCGTCAAGCATGGCAACCGGAGCGTGAGCAGCACCTGCGGTTCGGCGGATGTCCTCTCCGCGCTGGGCGTGAATATCTCTGCTGATCCGCAGACTCAGGCCCGTATCGTCGAAGAGGTGGGTATCGCATTCCTGTTTGCGCCGCTCCATCACCCGGCCACGCGCCACGTGATGGCGGCCCGCCAGGAGATCGGCTGCCGGACCGTCTTCAATATCCTCGGCCCGCTCGCAAACCCCGCGGGTGCCCAGGCACAGGTACTGGGTGTCTACCACCCTGACCTGACCCGCACATTGGCAGAGGTCCTCCGGCTGCTCGGGCTCTCCCGGGCCATGGTGGTCCACGGGGACGGTCTTGACGAGATCACAACAACAGGGGAGACCGTGGTATCGGAACTCATCGCCGATACGATCAACACATACACGCTGAACTGCGAGACCTATGGCATTGCCCCTGCCCAACTCCCCGATCTTGCGGGAGGCGATGCGGCAACCAATGCCCGCATCGTCCGGGAGATTCTTGGTGGCGAACGGGGTGCGGGTCGGGATATCGTACTGATGAATGCGGGCGCTGCGATCTATGTGGGGGGACAGGCACGGGACCTGCATGAGGGGATCGCCCGTGCAGTAACCTCTATCGATTCGGGAAATGCCCTCGCTCGGCTGGATGCGCTTGTTGAGGCAACGAGGAGTGCAGCATGATCCTTGACGATATCATCCGCCGGACAGAAAAACGGGTGGCACAGCTCCCGTCATCATTCCCGGAACCGGCTTCAGAGGGACCCCCGAGCCTCTCCGGTGCAATACGGGGCAGGAACGGTAAAAATGCAGTCATCGCAGAGATCAAATGTGCATCTCCCAGCGGGGGGATCATCCGCCGCAACGTGGACATGGCCCAGATGGCTGGTGTCCTCGCGGGAGCCGGGTGCGTTGCCCTGTCGGTGCTCACCGAACCGTACTTCTTCGGGGGAACGGGACTTGATATCGCACGGGTGAAGACCACGGTGGACATCCCGGTGCTCCGCAAGGATTTCATCATCGATGAGCGACAGATCGCAGAATCGAAAGCGCTCGGGGCAGATGCGGTGCTCCTGATTGCAGCAGTGCTCAAAAAGAACCTGCCGGCATTTGTCGATCTCGCTATGGACTACCACCTCGAACCGCTGGTCGAGGTGCACAATACTGAAGAAGCCGAATCGGCACTTTCAACCCGGGCAACACTCATCGGGATCAACAACCGTGACCTTTCTACCATGACGATCAATCGTTCAACAACAAGGCTGCTGTCCGGACAGATCCGGCCAAAAGGCAGGCTGATCGTATCAGAAAGCGGGATGCGATCCGCTGATGACGTGCGCGAGATGCGGGGATATTGCGACGCGTTCCTCATCGGATCATCGATCATGGCAGATGCCCACCCGCGGAAGAAACTGGAGGAGTTCGTATGCGCATAAAGATCTGTGGTATCACGAGACCGGAAGATGCACGGTTTGCAGAGAACGAAGGCGCCGATGCAATTGGTGTCGTGCTCTTCAGCGACTCGAAACGATCGGTCAGACCTGAACGGGCGCGGGAAATTTTCCATGCGGTCGGGCCGTTTACCGCAACTGTTGCCGTAACTCATACGAACTCGGAAGACGATCTCGCGCAGATCATTGCACTGGATCCCGCCGCGATCCAGATCTTCCACCCGTTCGTATTCGATTCACACCCAGGCCCGAAGGTGATCCGGGTGATCGCCCGGGGCGACCCGCTGCCGGATGACTGCGACGCGGTTATCGTGGACGAGAGCCACGGGGGCGGGAAGCAGTTCGACCTTGGGCATGCACGGGAGACCGTCAGGAGATCGCACGTGCCGGTTATCCTCGCGGGAGGACTGGCTCCGGAGAATGTCGGCAGGGCGATCCGGGAAATCGGTCCATACGCAGTGGACGTAGCAAGCGGGGTTGAGGTATCCCCGGGGATCAAGGACCACGAAAAAGTACGGGCGTTTATCGCCGCATGCAGGAGTTATTGACATGACAACGAAAGGACGATACGGCGATTACGGCGGACAATACGTCTCGGAAACACTGATGAACGCCTTACTCGAACTCGAAACAGCGTACGAAAACATTGAGATGGACAGGGCATTCGCAGCCGATCTCGCCGCGCTCCAGAAGGAGTATGCCGGCAGGGAGACCCCACTCACGTTCTGCCCGAATGCATCACGGGAGATCGGGTGCAAAATCTACCTGAAACGCGAGGATCTCGTGCACGGGGGTTCACATAAACTGAACAACACCCTCGGGCAGGCCCTGCTGGCAAAACGCATGGGCAAGAAGCGGCTGATCGCCGAGACGGGTGCCGGGCAGCACGGTGTCGCCACCGCCATTGTCGGGGCGGCACTCGGGATGCCGGTGGAGGTCTACATGGGAGAGGTCGATACCCGGCGACAGGCCCTCAATGTCTTCCGTATGGAACTGATGGGTGCAAAAGTGATCCCGGTTAAATCCGGGACCAGGACCCTGAAGGATGCGATCAACGAGGCGCTCCGGGACTGGGTCGCAAACGTGCGGGATACCTATTACCTGATCGGTTCTGTTGTGGGACCGCACCCCTATCCCCTGATGGTCCGGGACTTCCAGTCGGTAATCGGAAGGGAGACCCGCCAGCAGGTCCTGAAAAAGGAGGGACGGCTCCCGGATACGGTCGTTGCCTGTGTCGGTGGCGGGTCCAATGCGATGGGGATCTTCTACCCGTTCGTCAAAGACGACGTGGAGTTGATTGGTGTAGAGGCGGGGGGCAAAGGTGTTGAGACCGGCGAGCACTCGGCTACGCTCTGTGCCGGTGAGCCCGGGGTGCTGCACGGTGCTCTCTCCTACCTGCTGCAGGATGCCCACGGGCAGGTGCTCCCAACCCACAGCATCTCCGCGGGTCTCGACTACCCGGGGGTAGGCCCCGAGCATTCGATGCTGAAGGACAGTCACCGGGTCTCCTATGCCGCGGCCAATGATCCGGAAGTGCTCGAAGCATTCAGGTTCCTCTCCCGGTCCGAGGGCATCATCCCGGCGCTCGAATCGGCACATGCTCTTGCGTACGTCATGACGAACCGGGACCGGTTCGATCGGGACGATATTGTTGTTATAAACCTCTCCGGCCGGGGGGACAAGGATGTGGCGGAAGTGGCACGGATGCAAGGGTGTGAGGTATGAGCCGAATCGATACGGTGTTTGAAACACCCGGAAAGACTGCTTTTATCGGGTTTACCGTTGCTGGAGATCCCGACGTTGCGACATCCCTCCGGATTGCAAAAGCGCTCATTGACGGCGGTACCGATATCCTCGAACTCGGCGTGCCGTTCTCGGATCCTGTTGCCGACGGACCCACCATCCAGCTGGCGGACGAGCGTGCACTTGCTGCCGGCACAACACCGGATACCATCTTCAGGCTGGTAAAAGAGATACGGGCATATTCCGGTGTCCCGATTGTCTTCCTGACATACTACAATATCGTGTACCGGAGGGGTATCGAACGGTTCTATCAAGAGGCCCGCGAAGCGGGTGTAGACGGAATCCTCGTTGCTGACATGCCGGTTGAAGAATCCGAAGAAGTCACAATGATTGCCGCCCGGTATGGCATCGATCCCATATTCCTCATCACCCAGACAACCAGCGATGAACGAATCCGGAAGATCGCAGCACCGGCACGCGGGTATCTCTATCTCGTTTCCGTACTCGGAGTGACGGGCGTAAGGGCCGAGGTCTCTGCCGGGGCCATCGACCTCCTGCACCGGGTCCGCAAGCACACGGATCTCCCGCTGGCGCTCGGTTTTGGCATATCAACACCCGGCCATGCAGCAACGTGTGCTGCCGCCGGTGCCGATGGCGTGATAGTCGGGAGCGCAATTGTTGATATCATCGGATCAAACCTTGGTAATCCCGGGGTAATGGGGCAGAAGCTCAGGGAGTATGTCGTGCAGATGAAGCAGGCAACAGGATCCGCAGGACGGAAATAATCCCCGTTAACCTATCTTTTTTATCCCGTGCCTTCCAACGATATCGTGGATTTATCATGATGTCCAGAAAGGGTATTTTTATAATTCTTGGGGCCTGCATCATCGCAGGACTTCTCATCGCAGGATGTACACAACCGCAGGCACCAGCCACGGTCCAGACCACGGCACCTTCGGGGATTACTGTCGCTCCTGCTGAACCTGCAGCACCTGTCGGTGAAACAATCGTTGGCATGGCAAACCCGGCATCCGTCAACTGTGGCGCCCTCGGAGGTGCAACCGACATCAGGACCGCCGCTGATGGTGGAGAGTACGGCATGTGCACATTCACCAACGGGACAACCTGTGAGGAATGGGCGCTCTTCCGCGGTGAAGGATGCAAGGCACATATTGACACTGCGGCAACAACTGCAGCCTCCGAAGGTATGGCAAACCCGGCATCGGTCAACTGTGGTACTCTTGGTGGAAAAACCGACATCAAGACCGCCGCTGATGGTGGCGAATATGGCATGTGCACGTTCACCAATGGGACAACCTGCGAGGAGTGGGCACTCTTCCGTGGTGAAGGCTGCAAACCTTACGATGGGAACGTTGTCGCTCCGGCAACCACCGCTTCTCAATAATCTGTCAAATCCACAAGACTACTCAACGGCATCCCCGCGGTACCCGTGTGCCGCAAGGATGCCGATGACCTTTTTCACCCATGCCGGATCGTTCTTACCCTGAAGATGGGGATGGGGAATTGCCACAATCTGTTCGTTCCAGAGCCGGGCGAGCGTCTCATCGGAAGTGCTGATCTCACCAGCCCCGATCACTTTACCTGATAACCGGTTATCAGCATCATACACCAGCATCCGGTAACACCGGAACCCGCGGCAGACCTGAGGGCGGCTGTCATAAATAGTGCAGATAAACCCGTTACCCCCCCGGTTACGACACAGAAACGGGCAGGGCCTTTTCCCGGCAGGTGCAGCGGAGTCAGATGGTGAGGAGTATCGATCAGACACTTCATCCGCATAATCCCTGTCCACATGGACCGGGAACAGGTCGCGGGTCAGGGAATACCGGCAATAATAATCACGGTCATTCAGCTGGCGCTCGATAGTAATGAACGAACCGAAACTTGAACAGCATTTTCCGCAGGAATCACAGGTAAAATCTGCCATATCCTGATCGTTCGTATGACGGGTATGCTGATAAAGGCACAATGTTCCTGCGAATCTTTTTGTGGCAACCGGCCAACATACCTGACAGTCGGTTACCTGATTCGCACGTAAAGGAGAATACACTCATGGCAAAGAAAAGAATCCTCTTCATCTGCACGGCCAATGCCGCCCGCTCCCAGATGGCAGAAGGGCTGCTCCGTGCACGGTACGGCAACCGGTACGAGGTATACAGTGCCGGCACCCGCCAGTCGAAAGTGAGCACCCGGGCGATTGCCGTGATGCAGGAGATCGGGATTGACATTTCCCATCACCGGTCAAAAACCATTGATGAAGTCTCCGGAACCCCATTCGATCTCGCGGTAACGCTCTGTGACAATGCCCACGCCATCTGCCCGGTTGTGCATAATGCAACAAAGACGATCCACCGGGGATTCACCGATCCCCACCTCACACCCGGGACTAACGAAGAGATCCTCAACGGCTACCGGTGCGTCAGGGATGAAATCGCCGCATGGATCGATACCACCTTCGGAACTGCGGGAATATACTGACGACCGGCAACATGTGACAACAACATTGATGAGATACCATCGCGTTCAATGAATCAGGGCTGTAAAAAATGAAACGGGGAAAAAAGGGAGATATATACTCAGAATCCCTCGAACTTCACAGGAAGCACCGGGGCAAGATCGAAGTCTATTCCAAGGTCCCCGTTACCACCCGTCATGAACTCTCCCTTGCATACACCCCGGGCGTTGCAGAGGTCTGCCGGGAGATCCATAAGGACAAAGACCTTGCGTACAAATACACCCTCAAGGCCAACACCATCGCCATCGTGACCGATGGTTCCCGGGTGCTCTCGCTTGGAAACATCGGGGGGTACGCCGCAATACCCGTCATGGAGGGAAAAGCCCTCCTGTTCAAGAAATTGGCCGGGATCGATGCATTCCCCCTCTGTTTTGAGCGGTACCACATGGAGTTTGCCGATGATATTAAGAATATCGCCCCCGTATTTGGCGGGATTGCCCTTGAGGACATCGCGGCGCCACGGTGTTTCGAACTCGAAGAGTCATTGCAGGGGATCGGGATCCCGGTAATGCACGACGACCAGCACGGGACGGCAGTCGTGGTCCTTGCTGCCCTCCTCAATGCGTGCAGGGTGACGAAAAAGAAGTTCGAGGACTTAAATATCGTCGTAAGCGGTGCAGGGGCAGCCGGGTATGCGATAACAAGGATGCTCAAATGCATCGGCTACAATCCCGACCTCTGCAGCAGCGTCAGGGATATCATTGTCTGCGACAGGAACGGGATCATCCACCGGCACCGTGATGGCCTGTACGCCAACAAATACAAGTTCATCATCGCTGAAGAGACCAATAAGGCCGGGCGGACCGGCACGCTTGCCGATGCCATGAAAGGCGCCGATGTCTGTATTGGCGTATCGGTGCCGGGGATCATCACGCCGTCCATGGTCCGTTCGATGAACAAGGACTCGATCATCTTTGCCCTTGCCCATCCCATGCCGGAGATACTTCCCGCGGACGCACTGCAGGCAGGAGCGGCCATCGTAGGTACGGGGCGGAACGATTTCCCTAACCAGATCAACTATGCTCTTGCATTTCCCGGGATCTTCAGGGGAGCACTCGATGCCCGGGCAACGCGGATATCCGACGAGATGAAAGTCGCGGCAGCGCATGCCCTTGCGGATTACGTGAAGCGGCCCGGAAAGACCCGGATCCTCCCCTCGGTCCTCAACCGCCAGGTGGTAACTGCGGTGGCCGAAGCAGTCAGAAAAGCAGCAGTAGCAAGCGGGTGCGCCCGTGCGATCACGTAAGATCACTAAAAGAGGCAGGTGTATCAGGTACGTTGCCCGGTTTTTAACCGGGCCTCATCACCCGGCATACGTTCCCCATCAGTGCATGATGCCGGGACAGTTGTTCAAGGAACAGGGTACTACGTTCACCCGCAGGCATCGGCGTCCAGCTGATACCGCAGTCCGTGTCCCAGAGGATCAGGCCCTCGGAGGGGGCGGGCTGGAGGGGCTTTTTCGCTTCCGCTGTCAGGAGTTCATCGATAGAATTCTCTCCTGATTCGCCGTTCCCGACCCGGAGCAGGGAGGCAGCCATGCTGCGGACCTGGTGCCACAAGAAACTCTCGGCGGTCACTTCAAAGTACACAAAACCGCCCTCCTCGGCAACCGTGGCGGCAAGGACGGTCCTGTACGGGTTCTTACCCTCGAGACGGGCGAAGTTGGTAAAATTATGGTTACCGACAAACCTGCCTGCTGCCTGTGCCATCGGTTCGATATGAGAGGGAGGGTCGGTAAAGTAATACCGGTACGTCCGCTTCTTCGCATCGTACCGCGGGTGAAACGCAGGGAGTACTTCCGCATACCCGGTACACCAGCAGTCAGGAGGGAGCTGGGTGTTGATGGTGCGGACGGCCCGGTCCGGGGCGGGAGTCGTTAAGGCCATCACCTGCCCGGTTGCATGAACACCGCGATCAGTCCTGCCCGCCGACAGGAACCCGGCTTCCCTCCAGTCATCAAAGAGGCTGAGCCGCTGGCAGGCAGCGATGAACTCCCCTTCCACCGTCCGGTGGGAGGCCTGCATCTGCGATCCGAAAAACCTGCTGCCCATGTACGAGACCCGGAACGCGAGCCTCACCGGAGCTGCATGTGCCGGGTGATCCTCTTGATCTTTCTCCATGTGTTGTTGATGGACTGGCGCGTATAGGTGCGCAGCGGTGTCTTCCTGCCGCCACAGGATACTCTCCCGGCCTGGATTGCCTCAAGGATTGCGGGGACATTCTTCTCCGCTTCAATGTAGGTCCTGCCGAATCCGACAAACTTTGCGTTATGGGCATCGCTCCCGCCAACGCACGGTTTACCCAGCCGTTTTGCGATACGGGCCGCTTTCTTGTTTGCCGAGCCGACGATATACCGGCTGTTGAACACCTCGACCGCGTCCACTACGTTCATACCGGCTTTCTTCCTGCGGGCAACCCCGTGCCGCCAGACATGGTACGGGTGAGGGAGGATCGCGATGGCACCCATCCTTCTGGCTATACTGACCGTGGCCACCACATCGAGACCTGCGGGGATGATCTCCGTGACGCCGAGCACCAGCAGGTGGCCCTGCTTTGTCGAGACCTCGATGCCGGGGATCACCAGAACGGTTGTCGGGACCGTCAGGGCTTTTATTGCCCCGTCCACAGAATCGTGGTCGGTGATCGCGATCGCGTCAAGCCCCTCGGCCTCGGCCTGCCGGAGGATCTCCTCGACACTGCTCTCACCGTCCTTGGAATAATTCGTATGCACGTGCAGATCGCAGGCAAGCATCTGATCATAGTGTTTTTATCTCTCTGGTATTAAGGAAACTTATGCGCATCCTCCTCCCCACCGGCACCGCCACCGAAGAGATGGTCCGGATGGCGGCCGCCGGTTTCGACGTGGAGGTTATCGTGACCGGGGAGATTGCATCCTTCCTGACCCCCCACCGGCTTGGTGAACTCATCAGAAAGGGGCACTATGATATGGTACTCGTCTCCGGGATGAGCACTGCATCGTTTGAGGGGGTGGAACGCGAGACCGGTGTGCCGGTCTATCGCGGGCCACGGCACGCAGCGGATCTCGCCATGATTCTTCCCCTCATCGGGAAGATCACCCTTTCCCGTACCGTCCCCGCAGACGAGTTCCTCACATCACAAAGGGCGGCAGATGCGATGGCACGGGTCGATACACGGGAACAGGAGGCGGAGTGCGACTGCATCATCAGGGGACTGAAGATCGGCGGGGGGTCACGGATGAAGGTACTCGCAGAGATTATGGACGCCCACCGGTGCGAGAACATCCGCGAGCGGGCAGAGTCCTTCTTCTCATCGGGCGCTGATATCGTTGACCTCGGGTTCGGGTTCGATGCGACTCCTGCCGATGTGACCCGGGTGTTCTCTGCACTCGACGGGATCGATCGGCCGCTCGCAGCAGACACCCAGGACCCGGCACTGATCCGGGCTGCACTTGTAAGGGCCGATATCATCCTTAGCCTGCAGGAGGAAAACATCCCCCTTATCGGAGAAGATGTGGCACGTGCCGGTGCTGTGGTGGTTGTTGTTCCGGGTGCAGGCACGCTTTCAAAGAATATTGCTCTCGCAAAACAGGCAGGGATCCGGTGCATCATTGCCGACCCGCTCCTCCGGCCAGCCGGGTCCGGCCTTGTTGCGTCCCTGAAAAATTTCAGAAAAGGGCGTTACCCCCTCTTCTTTGGCGCCGGTAATGTTGCCGAACTCCTTGACGCGGACTCTCCCGGCGCCAACGCCCTCCTTGCCGGCATGGCAATGGAACTGGGAGCGGCCGTGATCTTCACGAGCGAACATTCCGACAAGACGCGGGGGTCCGTCCGCGAGATGCGGCAGGCAACGGAGATGATGGTGCTTGCCCGGGACCGGCCCTACCCAAAAGACCTCGGGATCGACCTCCTTGTCCTGAAAGAGAAGCGGAGACGGTGCGAACCGCCACTTGAGTATGAGACGGTCACCCCCGCAAAGGAGATGCCGGACGAGATTGAGTACGATCCGAAAGGTAATTTCCGGATCGGTATCGAGGGTAACAGGATCATGGCAGTGATTAACGGGAAAGCCGTGCAGGGAACGCGATGGCAGGATGTGTTGTATACCCTCCTGTCGCAGGGGAATGTCTCCCTGCTGGACCATGCCAGTTATCTGGGCCGGGAACTCTACAAGGCAGAGCTCGCGATCAGGTACGGGCGGAGTTTCGAGCAGGACGGGGAGTTCTGATACCAACCTTTTATTGCAGGAAAAAATCACCTGTACTCCATGTCCACACAGGCACGCGCATCCCATATCCTTGTAAAGACCGAAGATCAGGCAAACCAGATCATGAAGCGCCTCGCTGACGGCGAAGAGTTTGACAAGGTCGCCCGCAGGTTCTCCTCCTGTCCTTCCGGCAAGCAGGGGGGAGACCTCGGCTGGTTCGGCAAGGGCATGATGGTCCCCGAGTTCGAGAAGATCGCATTCGAGGAAGAAGTCGGCAAGGTGGTCGGCCCGGTCAAGACCCAGTTCGGGTTCCACGTCATCAAGGTCACCGGCAGGAAATAATTTTTTGAGGTTCCCATGGAACTGCAGAAATTCCTTCTCGGTATCGGTCTTGCCATCGTGATCGTCTTCTGCGGTGCATCGGTGTACACCCATTTTGTCAAGGCTGTCCCTGCCCCTGCTGACCACGACACACTCTACCAGGTCTCCACCATCGATGCCCTGATGCTGGGGGTATACGAAGGGGTCCAGCCGGTCGGGGAACTGAAAAATCACGGGGACTTCGGGATCGGCACGTTCGAAGCGCTTGACGGCGAGATGATCGTGCTGGACGGTGTTGTGTACCAGGCAAAGGCGGACGGGCACATCTACGTGGCCGCTGACCGCCAGACAACGCCATTTGCAACGGTGACGCATTTCAGCAGCGATCAGGCGGTCACTACGGACCGCCCGATGAACCTCTCCGTCTTCTCTTCCGTTATGGAAGACCGGCTCCCCACCGGGAACATGGTCTACGCGGTCCGGATGCACGGCACATTCCCGCTCATGAAGGTCCGGGCAATACCAGCGCAGCAGGAGCCCTATCCCACACTGGCCGAGGCATCAAAAAACCAGTCGATATACACCTATTCTGATGCCACCGGCACGATTGTCGGGTTCTATACACCGGTCTTTTTTAAGGGGGTCAATGTCGCAGGATACCACCTCCACTTCCTCAGCGATGACCATACGACCGGCGGTCACATCCTCGACTTCACGGTACCGGCAGACACGACGGTTGAATATGATATCACGCCGGGATTTTCCATGGCACTGCCGACAAGCGGCGATTTCACCGGGGTCGACCTCTCGCAGGACCTGAGCGCGGACCTTGCGAAGATCGAGAAATAATCCCCTTTTTTAAAGGAGAGTTTTTTTGCGATCGCATCCAAGAGGATCGGTACAGTACTTCACGTGCTGGCAGGGACGTTCACATGAAAATCCGCGGCATCCGGCAGGACCTCATCACCCTTCTTCTCCAGATGGGACGCGAGAACCATCCCAACGAGTTTGCCGGTGTGATCCGCGAATGCGACGGTGTCATGGAAGAACTGAACCTGCTCCCCGGGACCATCGGCCGCGAGGATTCCGCATCCATCTTCTACGATATGATGCCCCTTGACACCCACGTTGCCGGGAGCGCCCACAGCCACCCGAACGGCGTGATCAGCCCTTCGGATGCCGATATCAGTTTCTTCCCGAGGACCGGCCGGTACCACCTCATCATCGGGTACCCCTACCGGAACAACGACTGGCGGTGTTTCACCGCGGACGGTCAGCCCTGCAATCTTGAGGTGATCCCGTGACCGTACGACGTATTGTTGCCACGGGGACCTTCGACATCCTTCACCCGGGACACCTCTATTACCTTGAGGAATCGCGGAAACTCGGGGACGAACTCTGGGTCATCGTGGCCCGGGACACCAACGTGAAGCACAAGCCCCGCCCGGTCATCCCGGAGGAGCACCGCCTCGCGATGGTCGCTGCCTTAAAGCCAGTCGACCACGCAGTGCTCGGGGACAAGGTGGACATGTTCCGGCCCATCGAGGAGATCCACCCGGAGATCATAACGATTGGGTTCAACCAGATGTTCAACGAGGAGAAACTCACAGAGCAGCTCCGGGCCCGCAACATATCATCCCGGATCGTGCGCATCGGAAGGTATGCCGATGACGAACTCTGCAGTTCGCGGCTGGTCGTCAAGCGTATCCTCGACAAGCGGTGCCACGACCAGCACCATCCTTGAGTAATCCCGGAATCCTTTTTTACCCATATACCTGCGGGGCATCGGATGCATCAGGAGAGAACTCCCTGCCCGCCGAAAAAAATTGATTATGGGAAGACTATCTGATCGACCGGGCAGGGAAATAACGGGTTATCTTCCCGAATTATGGGGCCGTCGGACAAGAGCCTTTCTCCTGTTGTGACTGACGATCCCCCGTCTCATCGACGTACTGTACCTGGCCATGAACGAACCCACGAGAGTTGTCACAATGACCAGGGCGGCAATGACGGTCCCCACGACGGCTGAGCCGTACAGGACCGCGATGGCGATCGAGAACTCTCCCCGGCTGATCGTATTCGCCCAGATCTCAAGTCCCGACAGGGCAGACCCGTAAATCGTAAGCCCGATGAGCATACCGGAAATCAGCTTGCTGAAAACTGCCAGGATACAGAGTATCGCAATCGCGTACAGGTCCACACCGCTCGCGAAATCGATCGTGACCCCGAAGAAGACAAAGAACATCACCAGGAAGACATCCTTGAACGGCCGTGCGTGCTGCTCGAATGCATCGGGGTCCGTTGTTGCAAGAGCGGCGCCAAGTGCGATCACCATCAGGGTATCCGGAATCCCGAACAATATGGCGAGGGCGGCCGTCGTGAGCACTGCGGCGAAGGTAAACAGGATCGGGGTTTCGTCGTCACGGTCAAGGATCGAGACGAGGAACTCCCTCCCGTGATGCGCAATCAAGTACATGACTCCGAGGGCCAGTACGATCTTGAGGAAGAAGTACAGGAGGTCCTTGTCTGCCGAAGACAGCAGGGCGATGATGACGATCAGGACAATATCCTCGAAGACCTCCAGCCAGATGATAAGCTCGGCCTCCTTCATCATCAGTTTCCGGTTCTCGATGAGAGAGGTGAGGACGATGGCCGTGCTGGTGATGTAGAAGGCTACACCGATGATGAAGGCCTCAATGAGCGGGAAACCGAGGAGGTATGCGGCGGTAAACCCGATTCCCATATCAACGACGAGACCGATGAGTCCGCTGATGAGTAATTTCGAGGGATCGGCAAGCATCCGGTCCAGTCTCAGCTCGAGGCCCATGAAGAACAACAGGAAGAGCAGGCCGATCTCCGAGAAGAACTGGCTGATCTCATCCGACTGGACTACGCCGAGGCCTGCCTTGCCCAGCACGATACCGGCAAGGATATAGAACGGTATGGCTGGAATCGAGAGATATTTGGAAATAAGCGCAAGCACCATGCAGACAAAAAGGGCGATGATGAAGCCTTCCATTACTCCACCATAATTTCGCTCTCAAATTTGTTAATCTGGTCACTCTCCCCTATGACCAGTACTGCGTCCCCAACCTCGAAAACAAATGAGGGGGCGGGATTGATGATATTGTGATCGTGCCGGGAGACCGCAACCACGGTCGCACCGGTCTTCGCCCGGATCTGGAGGTCTTCGATTGTCTTCCCGATGATGGCTTCCGGGATGTAGAACGTGTGGATGGTAACCCGGAGGTCGGCAAGTGCCGAGAATGCGATCTCCACGCTCTCCTGGTCCGCTTCGATGATCGCCCCGGTGAGGATATTTCCCAGGCGCCGGGCCTCCCCGGGGGTCATCTCGGCTGCACTGGGAGTTTTACAGCCTTTCTGGAGCGTGTACATCTGGATGACCCCGGTTGTGGTAAAAAAGATCGCAACAGTGTCACCCTTGTCGGTCTTGAACTCGTATTTTGTTCCAATACCGGGAAGGTTCTTGGATCGAAGCGCCATATCAGACATTAGAGAAATGATCCTGAAATATATTATGGTTCTTAAAGGTGAATGCATCGCCGGAGCGCTACAGAAAAAAAGAAAATAGGGTTTTTGGTCTGAGAGGTCGGGAGGAGCGATGCACGAACATTAACTGGCATCTGACTCTTGAGAGGGTTAGATCGTCCTCCCCACATACCCTGTTGAAACACAGGAGATTTAAAGTCCGGACCGGGCGGAGTGAAAGTGATTCCTCCTCCCCAACGGCGTGCCCGACAAACAACCATTTAACCCGCCATACCGGACACTGATCCATGGATCGGACAGAGCACGTCCATATCATCAGCGCAGGTGAAAAGATACACATTGCCTATCCTGCCATGTTCCGCGAACTCCCGGCCATTTCCCGGACCATGGTGTTTACCGACAGCACCGTTCATGAGGAATCCACGGACCCGGTTACGGACAAGTACCGGCTCGCGGTCCGGAATGCCGTTGCGGCAACGCAGGAGATCTCCGCGTCGCTCTTGATACCCTTCAGCAGGGAGATGATCTTTCCCCCGGCCTATGCTTCTGTCCGATCGGCGCTTGCAAAGATACGGCGGGAGTACCCGGATGCACGGTTCACGTTCGACCTGTCGGGCGGGTCAAAAGAACTCTGCCTGGCGCTCTTTGCTTTTGCCCCTTGGCTTGGTGGGGAGGTCTATGCTTCCTTTGATGAGAAAACCGCACGTCACGTCCCGCTGCCGGACCGCACCATCGGTTCCCTGCTTTCGAGTCCCAATCACCAGATGATCCTCGCGATTCTCCTCAACCGGAAGAAGATGAAAAAGGACGCAGCAAAGGGTGCGGTGCCAGAAGACCCGGCGTTGTGGGTGCCCCGGCAGTACCTGTACGGGCAGCTCGTTTCGTCCTATGTCCCGTCCCGGACCGGGAAGGAAAAACCGGGCGCTCCCCCAAAGCCTGTTGCACAGTATAAGAGCGGACGGAAACCGGTCGCAGAACTATCCCACGCCACCTTTTCCGGGTTCATGCGCACGCTCCGCGATGCCGGGCTCGTTGAAGAGGGATACTCTCCGGGCAGCCGGAAAGAGAAGAGTTACCGGATTACAGAAGCCGGGGAGATTGCCTTCCGGTTCTTTTCCGATCCTGCCACCAGCTCGCTGGTCTGGAGCATGCTGGAGAGTTCCTGAGGCAGGAACCAGGATCACGTTTTTCGTGCATTTTTTCGTGCACAATTTTCTGCTAGAATTTTCTTTTTTACAAAATTTTTTTGGGTCGGACCCTGCCGGAAAAATTTCAGTCGCGATCATGAGGTGTTAGTTGGTGAGGCTACAATCGGATAATTATGCTACAAAATGCCTGTACATGCTACAAAATTTTTGATTCTCCGGGGTGAGGGGCCAGGCGTGTTGGCCAGACCCTGCCGGAAAAATTTTGGTGAGGGGGCGAGGGGGTGATTGAAAATTTTTTGGCGCACGGGCGATAGCGAATTTTTTTCGCGGGCCGGATCCGGAGTTTTGTGTAATGTGTTTGCCAGAATTTGATCTGGATCGATTCAAAATCAAATCATAAGATTGTTGAAATTGAATGTACTAAAGAGGTTCCCCGCCTCAGGGCCTCTCCGAGGCACGGCGGGGCGGGGAGGTTTCTTTTAGTCGTTGAAACCGCCGCGGGGGCGTCCCTTCGGGGGCGGCGGCGTTCATCCCAATCTCTCTAAAATAAGAGCATCCCATTTTCACACATTTTTTACCACAATTTATCCAATCGATCATGCTCGTTATCTAGGTTCGAATCCCTATACCCGCACGTTTACATTGGATTATAGGTATCTGCCAAAATGCAACCCATCACTTTCGATGTCGCGGGTGATGTCACTGTTCTGAAAAAAGCGTTGTTGGGCTCGTGCGCGGGTTTAGTTAAGGGTTGCACATTCAGCCTTAAATGAAAGGTAATTGACTATTATCTACAATCGGATTTAGTCATTAATTTGACTTTAAAATGCTGTTAACCTTTGTATAAAGTTCTCTTTTTTTAGTCCGAGGTGAGACATCTATGTTGTTCTTTGAAAGAAAGTCATCAATATTGGTTTCTGTAACCATTTTCAAACCAAGTTCTTTAGCCCAACTAACACATGGGTTAATTAAAGTGGAAACCTCTGGATTTTCTTTTTTTAATTTGATTTTAACCAATGATTGAAGTGACCTTTTTTTAGTGCGAGAAAAACCGTGTGTATCTCTCTCTAAAATAAACCCGTCAATATCGGCCTCAGTAATCTTCTTTAAACCGTATTTTTTCGCCCATTCTACACATGGATCAACTAAAGATAATATTTCGTCATTTTCCTTTCTTTCTCTTTCATCATCAAGTTGTTTTTGGGCTAATCTGTCGGCTTTTCTAACTTTTAGTTGTAAATCCCATGGAAGATCCCATTTATTAACATTTTTGTTTTCCCAAAACATACTTATTATCATCCTTATATCTGATAATTGGTCTGCGGATTCCTTTTTAGCAAATGCTATTATTTGTCCTGCAAGTTCTTCAGCGCTGGATGATTTGATTTCATCCGGTATTTTTTTGTCAATGGTTAATCTTTCAATTTCCTTTTCTGATTGCATGGGGATGCATTTTAGTTCTGCATTTGTATCTGCTTCATTATCTATGAGGTCTTCTAAAACTCCAACCGATTCCCAAACGGAAATTGTATCGCCATCTTTTGTCCTTGCTCTAAAGAAATCTAGATAATCGTTGAATTCTTCCAACGTGATTATTTGAATGCTATAATATGATTGATCTATTGCTCCAATCAATAAGTCGGTATAATCGTCATTGAATTTTAGTGGAGAATAAACTTCAATACTGCCCCAATTTTTCTTTATCATCTCAGTTAGGGTAGGAATCCATGCTTGGATATTTGTGGTAGATTCTACTATTATGTTCATCCGGATTTACCCCTTTTTATGAGTCATTATCAATGATTCATTAATTTGTTTTCTATCGGATTTTTACGAAAGATTCCGCTCAAATCTGATTTGTTACTCCCTCATCCCATTGATCCAATCTTTCCCTAACTTGTTTATTGAGAGTAAACGGCCTGTCGCTCTCGGCGTTCTTCTTCATAGAATTCAGGCCACCATTTGAGAATCCACGTTTCTTCCATTCTGAGTAAGGGATGCTCAATATTTGCCGGATTCATCCGCCAGCAGTATACAGCAAACTCTTCCACCCCCACATCAGCTCAATTATGATACTTTTTTCACCAGCCGTGATGATAAATAATGATAGATCCACGATCGCATCATAGCGCTCTCCGATCATTCACCATTACCTGCAGGAGTTGGACACCATCCCAGAAATCCCCAAGGAAGAATATATCCTGAAGTGCACGTCAGCCTGTGCCGGGTGCAGCGACTCGCTCGCCCTCCGGTACGTGCTCAAGGCCGCAGGCCCGGATACCGTGCTGGTCGTGCCGGCATGCTGCACGAGCGTCATCCAGGGCATCTACCCGAACACGGCCTTCAATGTCCCCGTATACAACATCGCCTTTGCCTCAGCAGCGGCCTGTGCATCGGGCATGAGCAACGCATTCCGCGCAGCCGGCAAAAAGACGAATGTGATCGCCTATGCCGGTGACGGCGGGACACTCGACATCGGGATACAGGCAATGTCGGGGGCTTTCGAGCGTGGCACGGACTTCCTCTATATCTGTTACGATAACGAAGCCTACGGCAATACCGGGATGCAGCGCTCGGGCGGTACTCCCCTCGGTGCTCGGACCACAACGACCCCGACCGGCAAGACCGATAACAAGAAGGACATCGATGCGATCATCGCAGCCCATGACCCGCCGTACCAGGCAACGGCCTGTGCCGCTTACCCGCAGGACCTCTTCAAGAAGGTGGCAAAGGCCCTCACCTTCCGTGGGCCGACCTTCATCCACATCCTTGCACCCTGCCCGCCCGGCTGGCGTTACTCCACAGAGAAGAGCGTTGAGATGGGCAAACTCGCGGTGAAGTCCGGCATGTGGGTGCTGTACGAACGCGAGTACGGGAAACTCACGATCGGAGCGCAGTCAAAGGCTGCAATCAAGAAGCCCATCCCGCTCGAAGATTACCTTGCACCGCAGGGCCGTTTCAAGGGGATCGATCCAAAAACCGTTGAGATCCTGAAACAGCGCATTGCAAAGAACCTTGCAAAACTCACAGCAGAGGAGGCGGCATCATGAAGAAGATCTCAACCGGGAACAAGGCCGTTGCCGAAGCAGTGAAACAACTCGTTCCTGCCGTAGTCGCAGCATACCCGATAACACCGCAGACCGAGATCGTCGAACAAATCGCCGAATTTGTCAGCAGCGGGGAGCTGAAAAGCAGGTACATTGCAGTCGAGAGCGAGCACTCCGCGATGGCAGCCTGTATCGGCGCCAGTATCACCGGTGTCCGCACGTTCACGGCAACGAGCTCCCACGGCCTCCTCTACATGCACGAGATGACCAACTGGGCGGCAGGTGCAAGGCTTCCCATTGTCATGGCAAATGTCAACCGTTCGCTCGGACCCGGCTGGAACATCTGGGCGGAGCATACCGATGCCCTGCAGGAGCGGGACACCGGCTGGCTGCAGGTGTACGTGAGCACCGTGCAGGAAGCCTACGATGCAACGATCATGGCCTTCCGGATCGCGGAACACAACGATGTCCTCCTGCCGGTGATGGTGAACCTCGACGGGTTCCTCCTCTCCCACATCATGCAGCCGCTGGACACCGTTGATGTGGGTGACTTCGTCCCGCCCATCCACCTCCCGCATGCCATCGACGTGAAGAACCCGAGGGGGTACGGGGGACTTACCGGCCCCGACCAGCAGTTCAGATTCAGCTGGGACATCGAGCGGTCGATCCGTGACTCGGTCAAAGTAATCGAAAAGACCCAGAACGATTTCGCAAAACGGTTTGGCCGGAAGTACGGGTTCACCGAGGACTACCAGTGTGGAGATGCCGATGTCGTCATTGTTGCGATGGGCACGCTCGGCAAGGAAGCGGAAGTCGCCATCGATCTCCTCCGTAAGGAGGGGATCAAGGCAGGCTCGATGCGCCTGCGCTGGCTGCGCCCGTTCCCGAAGCTGGACCTCAAGGGAAAACAGGTCGTTGTCATTGACCGCGACTACTCCTTTGGCCGGGGGGGGATCCTCGCCACCGAGATTGTGGCACAGACAAAGGAAGACGTCTTCAGCGTGATCGCCGGCCTCGGAGGGCAGGAAGTCACGTACGAGGACCTGGCAGACTTTGTCCGGAAACGTCGCATGGGCGAAGAGTTCTGGTTCGGGGTGAACGCCAATGTTTGAGATCCGGATCCATTCCCGTGGTGGGCAGGGAGGCGTCACCGCAGCCCGGCTCCTTGCCCTTGCTGCAATCCATGATGGTAAGTACGCGACAGCGGCCCCGTTCTATGGGGCAGAACGCCGGGGGGCACCGATTGTCTCGTTCGTCCGCATTGATGACAGGCCGATCCGTATCTACAGCCAGATCAAAAAACCCGATATGGTCATCGTGCTGGATGCGAGCGTCATGGACGTGGTCGATGTCCTGCAGGGCCTGAAATCCGGCGGGAAAGTCCTCATCAACAGCCAGCAGAAGAAGGAATTTGCCGGCTTCACATCAAGCCATGTGGACCTGACCGGTATTGCGCTCAAAGAGAACCTTGTCGTCTCCGGCAGCCCGATCCTGAACACACCGGTCATCGGCGCCCTCGCAAAGCAGGGAATTGTCTCGGTCGATTCCGCTAAGAAAGCGATCCGTGAGATGTTCTCCGATGAACGGAATGTAAAGGCGGCCGAGACGGCCTACCAGGAGATGAGCGCATGACTCCGGATACAAAACGCGAGCGCCTTGCCCTGAGCAGACCGGTGGTGGGGGCTGCCGGTAAGACCGGGACATGGCGGGTCTTCCGCCCGGTCGTGGACAAAGAGAAATGCAATGAATGCGGACTCTGCGCAACCTATTGCCCCGATGCAGCAATCGATGATGACCTCATAGTCGACCTCGGGTTCTGCAAGGGCTGCGGGATCTGTGCGAACGAATGCCCGAAGAAAGCCATTTCCATGGTCCGTGAAGAAAAATAAGCGTTCTTTACGAAGATCTCCTCCCTTTTTTCATTGCGGAAATTATTTCACAACCTTTTTTATCTCATGCTAAAAATATAACGCTCAGGGACTACTCCATGAACATTTCCTTTTCGGGGGACACTCGGGACCTCTTCAAGTTCGATCTCGTCCGCCATATCATGAAGAGTTTCCCGGGCCTTGCCAGCTTCACCTTTATCCCGATGCTGACCGACCGGGAAGAGCCGGCAAAACAGAAGAAGAGCAAGAGGGCCGACCTGAAAAAAGCGGTCAAGACCGGAAAAGCGGGTTCCCAGAACCGGGAACTGATGGAACAGATGGGAAGACTGCAGGAGATCGAGGATGAGTCAGGCTATTTCTCCGGTATCAGGTCCTATTTCAGGGGAGAGAATATCCTTGTCGATATCCTCCACAGGGACCGGTTTTCCCATGAACACCGGGTAAACTATTTCAAACCGGTATTTGATAAATTCCCGGAGCGGTCCCTCATCTTCCTCGACCCTGACACCGGGCTTGAAGTGAAGAATCCCACTCAGCGCCACCTGCTCTTTGATGAACTCAAGAAGATTGCAGAGACCATGGACAGCCGCTCGATCCTGATGATATACCAGCACTTCCCCCGGGAAACACGCGAAGGCTACGTCAGGCAACGCTGTTCGCAGATCGCCGGAGTGACGGGCATCAGTCCGGTATCGATCACGGACAATGAGATCGTCTTTTTCCTTCTTGCAAAAAGCCCGAAACTCCGTGAGCAGCTCCAGGACAAGGTGGCTGCCTACGCAGATACGTACCCGGCCCTCCGCTCGTGCGGATGATCATCCGTTTTGCCTGAATATCAGCACTGCGTGCCCCGACCGCATTTCTCCCCGGAAGGGATCCCGACAGGTCCCTCAATATAATAGGTCTTCCCCTGGTACCAGACAATCCGGTCCTGCACGGCAGACAGGAACGCATCATCGTCCGGTGAGACCGGCATCCAGCTGTACCGGTTCCACTCCAGTGCCAGGGACAGTACCTGGCGGGGATCAAGGGAGACCACCACCCGTTTCCGGTGGATAATCAGTGCAGAAAGTGCCGGATGAGCGGTCATATCCTCCCCGGTCAGGTACCGGGCACTGACAACATCCGGATGATCCCGCGGGGACTCATCCCGGTGGGCTTCATAGTATTGTGCCGGAATTGTGAGACCATCTATATGAAAAATAAAAATGAGCAAAAGCCCTGCCATAAAAAGCGTCAGGAAAAGCGCGGCCAGGATGACCAGGGTCATTAAACCCGTTTTATTATCCATCAATTATCTTTAATATTGATATCCTGATAAATCCGACAGATCAGATCCCGAAATTACTTGACAACACAACTACGTCGGGATTGAGAGCGCGTCATCCAGCAGGCCCCCGTGCAAGCATTTTTCCCCCTCTGACCCCCAGAACCCCGTTCAGGAACTATGGAGTATGAGTGACGGGAACAGGCCCGGTCTTCAGTTCGTCCTTTGCCATGTACTCGAGATCGAATTTGTAGAAATGGGTAAACCGGCAGTGCCGGCACTGGACCGTGAGGTGCCGTGAGCTGACGATGATATCATGGGGACCGGTCACATGACAGTTCCGGCACGTGGCATCCTGCACCAGCTCCCAGACCGGGTACTTCCCGATTTTTGTTAACGTCCCGGTCGCATCCACATCCTCGACACGGGGGATGAAGACCCTCGTCGCCCCGCAGTTGTCACAGGCAACCTGGGCCTGGTACGGGACCGCCTTGATGATCTGGTCTGCGATTGCTTTACAATGGTAGCAGTCCGTTAAGAATTTTGTAAAGATGAACCGGTCGCTCATGGAAGATACTGGAGGCGTACGGGTTCATTAACCTGTTGCCCGGCAGGGGAGAGGTTCAGCACATCCATATAACAGGTATACAGGTCCTGCCGGTTGCCGGTACCTTCCTGCCGGAGAAATGGGGAAATGTAATATTATTTTTATATTTTTTTCCTTTGAACGAAAATCTGCGAGTTTTTCCCTGCTGAAAGAAAATTCTGGGCGCTTGGAGGAAAAGAGTTGCGAACAGGTCAGTAAATTTAATTATCAGGTGAAATCAATTTATTGGATATGAAGAAATTTCTCGGACTTCTTATCCTGGTCATTGTCCTTGTTGCGGTGAGTGGATGCACCCAACCGGCAACGACAGCGCCCGCGACTACGACAGCAGCTACGGAGATACCTACCGTTGTTGAGACAACCGTCGAGGAGACAGCTACCCCGACAATCGAAGAAACACTGGAGACAACACCCGTTGAAACCACTGCTGCCACAAATGAGACCGCCGCTGTTACGAATGAGACAACCGTAGTTCCCACGGCAACAGAACTCATTACCGCAGGCATGACCCCGTCAACCAAGATCACGGTCGTCCATATCGCCAACAACACGTTCACCCCCTCACCATTGATGGTCCTCCCGGGAACCCGGATCACCTGGGTCAACGATGACTCGACGGTTCACTCCGTCAAGATGATCGGGGAACATGCAGGCAAGTTCAACTCCGGCGAGATCGCAAGAACCGGCCGCTGGGGGTATGACTTCGGTGATGCCGAGGGGACCTTTGAATATGCCGACGGGACCAACATGAATGTCACCGGTGTTATCATCGTCAAGAAAGGCGATTCACTCGTTGGCAATGTGGTAGCCACACCGTACGTGACAAGCAACGCAACCTGGTAACATAATCAGGTCTCCTTTTTTTTCTTCAGGGTATTATCGTCACGGTCCAGCCATAAGGGCAACCGCAATACCTGCCCGACAGGACACCATTATTTGAGTGATCGCATGACCGGATCCGATCTCTGCTGTCAATAACACAGGCGATGCAGGAAAACCAAAACCGTAATAAAAACCGGCAATGCGTCCCGCGGGGAATTACCTGATCGGAAAATGTTCTTTTAAAAAAAGGGATTGAAGTTAGAAGTCGCCGCCCATGCCGGGGGGCATACCGCCCATTCCACCCATGCCGCCCGGCGGCATACCGCCTTCGGGCATCGGGCTCTTGGACGAGGCGATGACATCGTCAATACGCAGGATCATGACCGCTGCTTCTGCAGCAGAGGAGATGGCCTGGGTCTTGACGCGGAGGGGCTCGACGACTCCGGCTGCCTTCATGTCGACTGCCTTGCCTTCGAACACGTTCAGGCCGTGGGTCTTCTTGCCCTTCTCGTGGGCTGCACGGATCTCGACAAGCATGTCGATGGGGTCAAGACCTGCATTCTCCGCAAGGGTGCGGGGGATGACTTCGAGTGCATCCGCGAACGCGTTGATGGCGAGCTGGGCCCGGCCGCCAACGGTTGCTGCGTACTCGTGGAGACGGAGCGAGAGCTCGGTCTCAGGTGCGCCGCCACCGGCAACAACCTTCTTGTCTTCGACAACGACCGCGACAACGCGGAGTGCGTCGTGAATTGCACGCTCGAGCTCATCGACTACGTGCTCGGTGCCGCCCTTGACGATGATGGAGACCGCCTTGGGGTTCTTGCACTGCTCGACAAAGGTCATCTCTTCGCCACCGACCTTGCGCTCCTCAACGAGTCCGGCCTTGCCGAGTTCTTCCTTGCCGATTGCATCGATGGAGGAGACGAGGCTTGCACCGGTTGCCCGGGCGAGTTTCTCCATGTCGCTCTTCTTGACACGGCGGGTTGCAAAGAGTCCGGCCTTTGCCAGGTAGTGCTGTGCAATGTCATCAATGCCCTTCTGGCAGAAGAGGACGTTTGCACCACTCTTGACGATCTTGTCGACAATGCCCTTGACCATCCGCTCTTCCTCGTCGAGGAATGCCTGGAGCTGGTCGGGGGAGGTGATGTTGATCTCGGCGTCGACTTCGGTCTTCTTGAACTCGACTGCTGCATTCAGGAGAAGGATCTTCGCATTGGTGACCTTCTTGGGCATCGAGGGGTGGACACGTTCCTTGTCGATGAGTACTCCCTCGACGATCTCGGAGTCCTCGATCGATCCGCCGGTCTTCTTCTCGACTTTGATGTTCTCGATGTCGACGGTGCCGTCTGCATCGGTGACCATGGTCACTGCCTTGACAACGAGGTCACAGAGCTTGTCCTTGCTGGCCTCTGCGCTCTTGCCGGTCATTGCAGTGCCTGCAATATTCCGGAGCAGCGCCTTATCGGTTACCTTGACATCGAAGGCGAGCTCTTTTAAGAGTGCCTGTGCCTTCTCGGCTGCCTGGCGGTAACCTGCTGCGATAACGGTCGGGTGGACGTCCTGCTCAAGGAGGTCTTCTGCCTTCTTTAAGAGTTCCCCGGCAATGACGACTGCTGAGGTGGTCCCGTCGCCGACTTCGGCGTCCTGGGTCTTTGCAACCTCGACCATCATCTTTGCGGCAGGGTGCTCGATGTCCATTTCCTTTAAGATCGTGACACCATCGTTTGTGATCACTACGTCGCCAATGGTGTCGACGAGCATCTTGTCCATGCCCTTTGGACCGAGTGTGGTCCTGACTGCAGCTGCCACTGCCTTTGCGGCGGTGATGTTCATACCCTGAGCGTCGCGGCCGCGGGTACGGGTGCTGCCTTCCTTGAGAATAAGTATCTGCTGTCCTCCAAGTTGTTGTGACATAAAAATCACCACTTTTAGCACTAAAAGTGGTATGCGGTTCTATATAAACGTTATTGAAAATTCACTCACCGAACAGGTCGAGGAGCTCGAAGCCGTCTTCGATTTTATGGAGGCGCTGCTCGCTGATCACGAGCGTACGCCCGATCTTCTTCTCCTTTTCCGAATCGGTGATGATGCACATTGCGTGCTTCTTTGCGATCTGCGAGAGGTTCCCGATCAGGGCCGCCCGCTTCACGACCTTCTGCGCCGGTCCGTAGCCCGTGAGGATCGTGTGCTTATCAAACGTGAGGAGTGCCTGGAACGGGGCGCCGTGGAGCGTGTGGAGCCGGACGCCGATCTGCTCCAGGAACTCCATCGGGCTCTGGATGTACGAACCGGTCTTCGCTTCGGCCTCTACGGCCTTCAGCTTATCGTGCCGGATGAGGTCGATGGACTCGACAACACCGGTATTGAAGAACTCCTCGATACGGATCGCGACATCGAGCGTTGTGCCCATCCCACTCTCGTACTTACTGATCGTACGCCTTGAGACCCCGAGCACGTTCCCGAGGTCCCCGAGAGACATATTCCGTTTCTCGCGGAGGTCCCTGAGCACGTCCCCGTCGATGTTGACATAGAGCCCGCCGGGCGAAGCGTACACGAGCGGGGGGATCTTCTCCACGAAATAATCGTAGAGTGTGGCAGGGCTCACCGCGTAGATGCCATACCGGACATAAACGGCCCCCCGTTCCAGTTCCGCGTCCCGGGCCCGTTCCCCGACAATGAGCGGGATACCGCCAAGAAGCCTTGAAATCAGCTCGATATCGAACGCCACCTCCTCGCTCACCGAGTCGATATGCGCGACCACCTTGATGACGAGCAGCGTCCCGTCGTTCCGTGCGATGAGGTCGAAACTCCGCGGGCGCAGGGTGAAGCGCTCAGAGACATCGAAACCTGCCGTGATCATTACGCTGGTGACCAGCTGGAGCTGGCGGTCCTGGGACATGTGAATACAAATGGATGGAGCGCTCCCATATATTAATATAGACATGCTGATCGGCGTTGATGATACGGACTCCCCGCAGGGCATGTGCACGACGTACCTCGGGGCCGTGCTCGCCCGGCAGCTGATCCGCGAGCACATGCAGGTGCGCGAAGCCCGGCTCGTCCGGCTCAACCCGAACGTCACGTTCAAGACCCGGGGCAATGCCGCGGTCATGCTCGATGTGGAGGGCGACCCGGACCGTGCCTTTACGATCACATGCGCACTCGTGGAAGAACTCGCGGACTTCTCCTGCGAGAATACGAACCCCGGGGTTGTTGTTGCTGAAAAACAGGTGGACCCGGCATTCTACCGGCAGGCAGTAACGGACTTCTGCGAGATCGACGCGGCGGTGGCACTGCTCGATACGGCCGGCGCCCGGTACAAGGGCTGGAAGAACCGGCGCGGCCTTATCGGGGCAACGGCAGCCGTGGCAAGCAGCCTTCCGGACAGGACCTCCGAGATCCTCGTGTACCGCGAACCGGCCCGGTTTGGCACGCCGCGTGACGTTGACCGCACAAGCCTGTTCGCCGCGGAGGCGGCAACCTTCCCGCATACATGGGACACCGTGGACGTGGCAAACGATGTCGTAGTCTGCGTACCCCACACACCCGATCCGGTCCTCTTCGGCATCCGGGGCGAGAGCCCGCGCTGGGTGCTGGCTGCCCGGCAGATGGTCCAATCCGAGAAGCCGGGAATCGAACAGATCTGGGTGACGAACCAGGGCACCGATGCCCACCTGCTTGATGCAACGATTCGTGAATTGCAGGATGGACTCTCGTACCGGGTCCGCGGAACCGTTGCGGAGTCTTCGAAGACGGGTACCGGAGGGCACGTCTCGTTCACGATCCATGACGGCGATCATGCCGTGTGGTGCATGGCGTACGAGCCCACGAAAAACTTCCGGCAGCTCGTCCGCAAGCTGGTGCCGGGCGATGAAGTAATTGCGTGCGGGAGCTTCAAGAAAGGGAGCATCAATCTCGAAAAACTGATGATCGTTTCCCTTGCAAAGGACCAGACAACCCGCCCCCCGGTCTGCACCGCGTGCAGCAAGCGGATGACGAGCGACGGGAAGCGCAAGGGCTGGAAATGCAAAAAATGCGGCGCCCGGGCTGATGCTCCGGACATTGAGGAGAGCCCCCGCATGCTGGAGCCGGGATGGTATGAAGTCCCCCCAACGGCAAGACGGCATTTAGCTAAACCATTATGCCGGGGCTTACCTCCTTACTGAAGATTAAATAGGCAGCCAAATGGTCGCCCCGGTTTCGAAAGGCGGAGCATTCGTGCGAGACCACGGTGCCGGGGAGGGCCGGAATACCACCTTTTGTTAACGTGAGATCAGTCAGAAAACTATGTGTTAAGGGAATCTTTTTCTATCTGCGTAATCCTCTAAAGATCATCGATTCATACGGGTCACGCAATGATCTCTCTCCTCTATGTCGACGATGAACGGGACCTCCTTGAAGTGGCACAGGTCATCCTGGAAGAGTCCGGCGAGTTCAGCGTCAAAACCGCGACATCGGCAAAGGAAGCACTGGCGTTACCCTCCATCTCGGAGTACGATGCCATCATCTCCGACTACCTGATGCCGGGGATGGACGGGATCGCTTTTTTAAAAACCGTCAGGGAACGGTACGGGGACATCCCGTTCATCCTCTTCACCGGAAAGGGCCGGGAGGATGTGGTGATCGAGGCGATCAACAGTGGTGCTGATTTCTATCTCCAGAAGGGCGGGGACCCGGAGGCCCAGTTTGCGGAACTCGCGCACAAGATCCGCCAGGCAGTCCGGAGCAGGAGGTCGGAGCGGGAACTCCGGATCAACGAAGAGCGCCTGCGAATGGCCCAGGCGATCGGCCATACCGGCAGCTGGGAGTATTCCCTTGCAACCAACACGATCTGGGGGTCTGCAGAAGGGCTCCGCATGTTCGGGTTCCCCCCAAAAGCCGGTAATTTCCCCATCGAAGATATCGAAGCATGCATCCAGGAGCGTGAACGTGTTCACCAGGCACTCGTTGACCTGATCGCCTCCGGAAAGGAGTATAACCTTGAATATACCATCCATCCCGCGGACGGCTCAGCACCAAAAGTGATACACTCCATTGCCCGGCTCGATAAGGACCCCGCGGGAAAACCGCTCAAGGTTATCGGCTCCATCCATGATATTACCCCGCGCAAGGCCACCGAAGATGCCATGCGGGAGAGCGAGAGGAAGTTCCGGACCATCTTCGAGAACAGCCCGTACCCCATTGCGATCAACAGCATCACGGATTACAAATTCCTGGAGATCAACAAGGCGTTCCTGGACGCCAGTGGCTATACGGAGGAAGAGATCATCGGAACGGACCCGGTGGGACTGGGACTCCTCCCCTTAACGGAGGCGGCAAAGCTCATCTCGCGCCGGGTGCTTGCAGGAAAAATTGAGAACGTCCCCCTGGCCCTGACCGTAAAAGAGGGGAGACGGGTCCATGTCCTGTTCTCGACCATGCCGATCACGATCAACAACACGCCTGCCATCGTGACCGTGACCACGGAAATTACCAAACTGAAACGGATCGAAGAGGACCTGCTCCGGAAAAATGAAGACCTCAATGCCGCCTATGAACAGCTCGCGGCTTCGGATGAAGAACTCCGGCAGAATTATGACGAGCTCAGTAAAAAGGAGGGCGTGCTCCGGGCCAACGAGGAGAAGTTCCGGGCACTGGTCGAACACTCGCTTGACGGCATCGTGATCGCGGACTTTGGGGGGACACTCCTCTTTGCAAACCGGGCAGCAAGCATCATTGTCGACGCACCGGATTACCAGTCGATGGTTGGGAAGAAGAACGTGATGGAATATGTCACCCCGGAATCACAGGCCGATGTGCTCAGAGATTTCCGGAAAGTCTCGCAGGGTATCGATTCGTACCTCGTCCACTATAAACTCATCACCGAGAAAGGACGGGAGGTCTGGGTCGAATGCATTGGGAAGAAGATTCCGTTCGGGGACACCGAGGCCATGCTGGTCTCCATGCGGGACGTGACCGAGCGCAAACTGGCCGAAGAACGATTAAGGGAGTCAGAGAAAAAATTCTCCACCGTCTTCCGGAGCAGCCCGGTCGCACTCACGCTCGTATCGGCAACGGACGGGACGATCGTTGATGTCAACGACGTGTTCCTGAGAAACACCGGCTATGCCCGCCACGAAGTGGTTGGCAATATGGCAGTCGCCCTCGGGATCTTTGCCGACCGGACCGAATATAAACGCTTCAATTCCGACCTCCGTAACCACCGGACGGTGTACGGCATGGAGATGAAGTGCCGGATTAAGTCCGGCGAGATCCGGACCTGCCGGTTTTCTTCCGGTGTTGTCCTGATGGACGGAAAACCCCATATCCTCTCGACCGTCGAGGATATCACCGAACGCAAGAAGACCGAGGAGGCGCTCCAGGAGAGCGAACAGAAGTTCCGCCGTCTTGCAGACAATGCACCGGATATGATCTACCGCGTGTCAATCCCGGACGGGAAGTACGAGTACATCAGCCCGGCATCGGTCGCGCTCACGGGGTATTCACCGGAAGAGTACTACGCAGACCCCACCATCTTTGAGAGCCTGATCCACCCGGCCTGGAAGGAGTACTTCCACAGGCAATGGGTGGGAGTCCTTGAGAAGAATGTCCCGCCGGTATACGAGTACCAGATCATTGACCGTGATGGCGAGACCCGCTGGTTTCACCAGAGGAATATGCTCATCACGGACGACCATGGGCGTGCCGTGGCAATCGAGGGGATCGTCACCGATACCACCGTACAGAAGAACACTGAACACGAACTGCGGAGAAACGAGCTGCGGTCCCTTGCGGTGAGCGAGACGGTGGGGGACTGGATATGGGAGATCGATCAGGACGGCATGTACCAGTACTCAAGTCCCGCTGTTGCCCATATCCTCGGCTACCAGCCGGACGAACTGGTAGGAAAGAAGCATTTCTACGACCTGTTCGACCCCTCGATCAGGGAGAGCCTGACAACAACGGTATTTGGCACCATGGAGAGCCACGAGCCGTTCCGGGATTTCGAGAACCTCAACCGCCACAAGAACGGGAACCCGGTCCTGCTGATGACGAGCGGTACGGCGGTGTTCGATGAGGACGGGACGTTCACCGGTTACTGCGGGGTCGATGAGGATATTACGGAACGCAAGGCCCGGGACTCCGCATTCCAGGCAATCGTCCGGAGCATGGTGGGAACGACAGGGATGGACTCTCTCCGGCAGATCGCGGAGAACATCAGCTCCTGGCTTTCAACCGACTGCGTCATGATCGGGGAGATCCAGCCGGACCACCAGACCGTAAAAGTCCTCTTCATGCTCCTTGACGGGAAGGAGGTCCCCGGTTTTCAATACTCGCTCAAGGGTACGCCCTGTGAAAATGTCGCGGAGAAGGGCTTCTGCCTGTACGAGGACAATGTGAAGCAGCTCTTCCCAACGAGCAGGGACCTCTTCGAGCTCAATATCCGCGGATACCTCGGGACGCCCCTGCGGAACTCCGCGGGACAGGTATCCGGGATCCTCTGTGCGCTCTCCCGTGCCCCGCTCAGGCCCATCCCGTCCATGCAGGAGATCATGGAGATCATTGCAGTGAAAGCGGCTGCGGAAATGGAGGGCATGCAGATGGACCGGGCGCTCCGGGAGAGCGAACAGAAGTTCCGGTCGCTCGTAGAATATGCCCTTGAAGGCATCCTGATCACCGATATGCAGGGTACGATCCTGTTTGCGAACAATGCCATGGCCCGCACGGTTGAATCCGCAGATTCGGCAGGACTCATTGGCAGGAACGTGATGGAGTTCGTTGCACCCGAATCGCAAAACGATGTCAAAAGGGATTTTAGCGAGGTAGCGAAGGGGCACGATGCGTACATTGCACAATACAAGGTGATCACCGATAAAGGGAAGGAGATCTACATCGAGAGCATCGGCAAGGCCATCAGCTATGAGGGAAAGCCGGCAGACCTCGTCTCCATCCATGATGTCACCGAACGCAAACGGGCGGAAGACGCGCTGAGCAGGAGCCAGCGCCAGCTTGCCGAGGCGATGGGCCTGGCACACCTGGTGAACTGGGAGTACGATGTCGCATCGGGCATGTTCACCTTCGATGACCGGTTCTATGCCCTGTACGGCACGACAGCACAGCGCGAGGGGGGCAACCTGATGTCCGCGGAAACCTATGCCCGGGAATTCGTCCACCCGGATGACATGCATGTGGTGAGCGAGGAGATTGAACGGTCCATGAAAACAACCGATCCCGACTACGTTGCCCGGATCGAACACCGGATCATCCGCAGGGATGGCGAGGTCCGGCATATCGTTGTGCGGATACGGCTCACCAAGGATGCAGAGGGCCGGACCATCAAGACCCATGGGGCAAACCAGGATATCACTGAGATCAAGCAGGCGGAGGAGGCACTACGGGAGAGCGAAGAACGCTTCCGGTCGCTTGTCGAGACCTCGCCCGGCATCATCTGGGAGATCGACACAGGCGGAAAATTCCGGTACGTCAGTCCTATTATGAAGACAATCATGGGCTATGAACCGGACGAGCTGATCGGAAAACCGATCACGGACCTGGTACTGGAATCATTCCAACCACTCGTGATCGAGGCACTCCGGCACTTCGTTTCAACACAGGAAGAGCTGGTCCAACAACCCATTGAAGTCGTTGCCCGTCACCGCGATGGCCATGACCTGGTGATGGAGATCCGGTCTTCAAAAATTACCGGTATTGACGGGAGGGTGACCGGGTTCCGGGGCGTTGCCCATGACACCACCACACGCAAGAAAGCGGAAGAGGAACTTAAAAGGGCAAACCGCCAGCTTACCCTGCTTGGCAGTATCACAAGGCACGACCTCCTCAACAAGATTACCGTCATCCTCGGGAACCTCAAGATCGCCGAAAGAAAATGTTCCGACCCGGCCCAGGGCGAATATTTACATAAGATACGCAATGCAACGAGCGCCATCAAGTCCCAGATCGAGTTCACCCGGGTGTACCAGGACCTCGGTACCAACGAGCCGCAGTGGATTGACCTGGACTCGGTCATGCCCCACGCACATGTCCCGTCAACAGTGACCCTGGATGCAGCAGTGCAGTACATCCAGGTACGGGCCGACCCGATGCTGGAGAGGGTATTTTTCAACCTCATCGACAACTCGGTCCGGCACGGCGAGCGGGTGACCAAGATCCGCATCTCGTCCCACCAGTCCGGCGAGGACCTTGTGATAGTCTGGGAAGACAACGGGACGGGTATTCCCGCTGATGAGAAGGAGCAGGTCTTCGAGCGGGGTGTCGGGAAGAACACCGGGCTTGGGATGTTCCTTGCCCGCGAGATCCTTGCCCTGACGGGTATCACGATCCGGGAGACCGGGGAGCCGGGCAGGGGTGCCCGGTTCGAGATCACGGTACCGAAAGGGGGGTACCGGATTGCTGCGGAAAAAAACCCTGACCCGGATAAACCGGATTTATAGGGTAATCCTGCCGGATGAGGTGACAATAGTCCATTTCAAAACCTATTTGTGGTACTGAATTCCTCTATCACTATTGGATTTCTCATGAGGATCGGATATGACTTCAGTCCTGTATGTCGATGACGAACCCGACCTCCTCTATCTCGGGAAACGGTCCATGGAGAATTCCGGGGATTTTTCTGTCACAACCTGCGAGTCAGCGTCCGCTGCAATGGACCTCCTCAAAACATCACACTACGATGCCATCATTTCCGATTACCAGATGCCGGAGATGGACGGGGTGGAATTCTTAAAAAACATCCGTCTTCATGTCGGCCAGATCCCCTTCATTTTATTCACCGGAAAGGGCCGGGAGGATGTAATGATCGAGGCAATCAACAGCGGTGCTGATTTCTATCTCCAGAAAGGCGGCAGCCCGTCCGTTCAGTTTGCTGAGCTCATGCACAAAGTACGGCAGGCGGTCAGCAGGAATGAGGCAATGCAGGCGCTGCGCGAAAGCGAGGAGAAATACCGCTTTCTTCTCGATGAGTCATCGGACCCCATCTTCTCGTTCTACCCTGACGGGACGTACCGTTACGTCAACCGGGCATTCGCCGAAGGTGTCAGAAAAACCGTTGACCAGATCATCGGAAAGAAGATCTGGGATGTGTTCGATGAAGACGAGGCAGAGAAACGGTTCTCTACCCTTCGCACGGTCTTTGCCACCGGGAAAGACACAGAATTCGAAGTCCGGGTCCCCCGCCCCGATGGCGATCGGTACTACGTGACAACCATCGTCCCGATCAAGGATGAGAAAGGATCGGTTGTCTCCGCGATCTGCTCATCAAAAGAGATTACTGCCCGCCGGCATACCGAGGAGGCACTCCGGCAGGCAAACAAAAAACTCAGCCTCCTCTCCGGCATCACCCGGCACGACATCAATAACCAGCTGCAGGTACTGAACGGGTATCTTGAGATACTCCACAATCAGGTCCCCGATCCCGCCCTTGAAAAATATTTCAGCCGGATCATGGGAGCAAGTGACGGGATCTCTACCATGATCCGGTTCACCTCGGATTACGAAAAGATCGGTGTACATGCCCCGGTCTGGCACGACCTCCGGGCCCTGGTAAAGAAAGCGGGGACAGGTGTTACGTTTGGACAGGTCGTGCTCCAGAACGACCTTCCGGCAAACACCGAAGTATTCGCCGATCCGCTGATCTTCAGGGTCTTCTTCAACATGATCGACAATGCCCTGCGACACGGGGGGAAGGTCACGACAATCAGGTTCTCTGCCGAGTTATGCAATGAGAACCGGATCATCGTATGCGAGGATGATGGTGACGGCGTGGTCACGGAGGAGAAGGAGATGATATTCCACCGGGGGTTCGGGAAGAATACTGGTTTTGGCCTAGCCATCTCCCGGGAGATTCTTGACATTACCGGCATCGCCATCCGGGAGACCGGGGCGCCGGGCAGGGGCGCCCGGTTCGAGATCCTCGTGCCAAAGGAAGCGTACCGGCACACTCCTGAGCACTGATCCAGAACGGATAGACTGGATTTCTTTTGTTTGTTGTGATGTGCCGGGAAGAAGTATTCGTTCCCCGGTACTCACGTGGTACCATTGTCAGGAGAGCCCATGTCCGTCAGGATGCCCTGGTACATTTCCACCATGGACTGTGTGGAGGCGAGGACATGGGCGGAGATCTCCACGCTCACGAGCGGGTCGAGCTTGATCGCCTCGTTATAGGACGTCATCGCATCGCGGTATGCCTGGGTGGACTGGAATGCGTCCAGCCCGGCAGTGACATTGCCCGGCGAGGCCGTGAGTGTCGTACTACCGGCAGTGAGCGTGCGGTACTGCTGCCGCATCTTCTGCATCTCCACCATTGCAATGGCCAGGTCCGCATCGCCCTTCCGGACCCAGATCTGCGCATTCTTCCGGTCGAGCGAGAGCGCCTTCTCAAAATACCGGATCGCTGCCTCGTACTCGCCATTGTCATAGAGGATGTTGCCGGTCATCACGAGCGGGGCGGTCTCATTCGGGTTGTTAACAATGAGATACTCGAGGTCCGTGCGGGCGATCTCATCCCTGCCAAGGTAATGCATGGTCTTTGCCTTGCTCATCCGTATGTTTGAGTCGTTCGGGGCGAGCGCGATCGCTGATTCGTAGAACGGTACGGCATACAACGGGTATTTTGTATCGGCAACGGCGCCGGCAGTGACCGAGATGCCCTGTGCAGCTACCGCAGGGGTATAGGCCACGAGCAGGATGATCCCGGCAATGATGACAAGCACGGAAACTTCCGGCCAGAACAGGCAGCTCTTTTTGTGAAACTTTTTTTCAAGACGGTTGATCTTCCGCGAGCTCAGGAAGGCATCCAGTACCGCCACTGCCCAGATGAGCAGCATGACGATGAGGGGATCAACAATCGTGAAAAGAGGGAGGACAAACGGGGCGCCCAGGACCAGGGCAAGAAAGAGGACCCCTTTTGCCGTTTCCCCGTTATAGAACTGGCCAAGCCCGATGCCAACGAGGGACAACCCGGCGGACGCCCAGGGTTTCCTCCATTCATCCTTTGAGAGATCGAGGCGATGGCACGAAGATTCCTCCGGCCCGGGGTCCTCAAACGTCCGCTGGCAGGAATAGCAATAATTATCGTTATATGGAATGGTTGTCCCGCAGTAAGGACATCGTTTCATAGCAATCCGATGACGCGAAATTTTATATTTATTTCTAAATTATTCCGCAACGGGTGATGCACCACGAGATCGTTTTTATATTATGCCAATCTTGTAAGATCATTCATATCCCGGTGTCAGGACAATGATCACGGTTCTCTACGTTGATGACGAACCGGAACTCCTCGAAGTCACACGGGTTTTCCTGGAGCAGGCCGGGGAGTTCGAAGTCAGGATCTCAACCTCGGCACGGGAGATGCTGGACTCCGGTACCGTCCCGTCGTGCGATGCCATCGTCTCCGATTACCAGATGCCGGAGATGGACGGGATCGCTTTTTTGAAGGAGGTCCGGGAACGGTTCGCCGATCTCCCGTTCATCCTCTTTACCGGCCGGGGGCGCGAAGAAGTGGCCATCGAAGCGCTCAACTATGGTGCGGATTTTTATATCCAGAAAGGCGGGGAGCCGAGGGCCCAGTTTGCCGAACTGTCCAACAAGATCCGGTATGCCGTATCGCGGAAACGGGCAGAGAAGGAGCTGCGGAGAAAGAACGATGAGCTCAATGCGTCCTACGAGCAGATCGCGGCAAACGAGGAGGCGCTCCGGCAGCAGCTGGATGAACTTACGGGAAAACAGGAGGCCCTGAAATCTTCCGAGGAGAAATTCCGGGCATTCACGGAAAATATTCCGGACCTTACAACAATCGTTGATTTGACCGGGGTTTACACTTATATCAGCCCGTCAATCCAGCGGATTACCGGCTGGACCGAGGATAAACTGCTGGGGAAAAAATTCGGAGGGATCGACGCCATCTTCGGGATCCTGCCGGAGGAGGCAGAGATTCTTTTGAAATGCGGCCGGATGGCGATCCAGAAACCCGGGGAAGCCATCCCGGTGCCCCCGTTCAGAATACGTGACTTTAAGGGGGATATTCTCTTCATTGAGGGCACGAATACGTACCTCCCTGACGTAAAGGGCATCCAGGGGATCCTGTTCCACGGCCGTGAGATCAGCGACCGCGTCCGGGCCGAAGAGGAATTGCGCCGGAAAAACGATGAGCTGAATGCGTCCTATGAACAGATTACCGCATCGGATGAGGAACTGAGAGCCCAGTACGAGGAACTTGCCCTGATCGGGCAGCAGGTCCGCGAGAGCGAGGAAAAGTTCCGGGGGATTTTTGAAAAGATCCATGATGCCCTCATCCTGTTCACGGAAGACGGGTGTATTGACTGCAACCGGCACGCGCTGGAGCTGTACGGGTTCCCGTCCAAAGAGGAGATTCTTGGAATGTTGCCGGCAGATGTCTCCCCCCCGGTCCAGCCGGACGGACAGGACTCGCGGAGTGCCTCAGCAGCGCATATCTGTGCCGTCTTTCATAAGGGAGTGGAACGCTTCGAATGGCTCCACCAGAAAAAAGACGGCAGCACCTTCCTTGCCGATATCCTGCTCTCGTCATTCGAACTGGATGGGAGGCAGGTCTTCTTATCATCGGTCAGGGATATCACCGAACAAAAAAGAAACGAGGAGGCGCTCCGCGAAAGCGAGGAGAAATACCGGACCCTGGTCGAGAATGCCAAAGAGGTGATCGCCATCGTACAGGACTGGACCATTGTCTTTGTTAACAGGAGCGGGGCGGACCTCCTGGGCGTGCCAGCCGGAGACCTTGTCGGCAAACCGTTCATGGATTATATCTGGCCCGAAGACCGCGAGAGGATAAAAGCGCTTCACAGCGGGCGTGAAGCCGGGGACACCGTTGCTGATGCGTACGATTTCAGGATCGTCGGTGATGAAGGCAGGCCGGTCTGGGTCCTCATCTCGTCCGCCACCATCTCGTGGCAGGGAAGACCGGCAACGCTCAGCCTGATGACCGACATCACCGAGCGGAAATTCATTGAGGGGGCGCTCCACGAGAGCGAGGAGACATTCCGGAGGGTGATCGAAGGTGCGCCGGATGCGATCTATATCGGGACCGACGGGAAATTCATGTTCCTGAACCCTGCCGCGCTCAGGCTCTTTGGGGCAACTTCCGGGGAACAACTCGTGGGGACCCCGTTCCTTGACCGGATCCACCCGAAGCATCACGACATCATCAGGGAACGCGTTCACCAGCGTTATGACGAGCTTCTCCCGACACCCCTGCTGGAGGAAGTATACCTGAAGCTTGACGGGACCGCGGTGGATGTCGAGGTCTCATCAGTACCGTTCAGGTACATGGGCAGGGACGGCGCACTGGTGTTCGTCCGGGACATCTCCGAGTGGAAACAGGCAGAGCGGGCGCGGCGGGAGAGTGAGGAGAAGTACCGCAGTATCCTGGAGAAGATGCAGGACGCGTACCTGCGGGTCGACCCGGACGGGAAACTGACCATGGCAAACCCTGCAGCAGCCCGCATGTTCGGGTATGACTCACCTGAAAAGATGATCGGGATACCGGTGATCTCCCTGTACTACAATCCCGGGAGGCGGCGGGAAATCATTAAAACACTGCAGGAGGGCGGGAAAGTTGCCGATGTCACCGAGAGGATGATGCGCATGGACCGCACAACGTTCTGGGCCTCGCTCAGCGTCCAGTCCATCAGAGGGGATGACGGCAGTCTCATCGCCACCGAAGGGATCCTCCGGGACATCACGGAGAGGAAGTCCATGGAGCAGGCGATCCAGGAGGCGAACAGGAAACTGAACCTGCTCAACAGCATCAACCGTCACGATGTCGTCAACCAGCTGACGGTGCTCCAGGGGTATACGCAGCTGGCCGCGATGAAGGGCACCGACCCGGTCATCGCTGACTTCTTAAAGAAGATCGAGGCCACGGCAAACACCATCGCCCGCCAGATCGAGTTTACGAAGACCTACCAGGAGCTGGGCGCCCAGACCCCGGCCTGGTTCCGTCTTGACGAGACGGTTGAACGGTCAGGCCGGGCGGAGGTGAGGTTCTCCAACACCTGCCGGCCGGTGGAGATCTTTGCCGACCCGATGCTCGAGCGGGTTTTTTACAACCTCTTCGAGAACGCGATCCGCCATGGCGGGCACGTGACAGAGATCGCAATCCGCTGCGAGCGGGAGCCGGACGGGCTTGTAATCATCATCGAGGACAATGGTGTCGGGGTGGTGCCGGAAGAGAAGGAGAAGATCTTTGAGAAGGGATTTGGGAGGAACACCGGCTTTGGCCTCTTCCTTGCCCGCGAGATCCTCGCGATCACCGGCATCACGATCCGCGAGACCGGATATGCAGGGATCGGCGCCCGGTTTGAGATCACGGTGCCAACGGAGAGGTACCGGATCGCTGCCGGGTCGTGATCTCCGGACAAGAAAGGATATCTGCTTCTGGTTCATTCTTTTAAAGAAATATTTCAGAAAGAATAGTTCGTACATCGATTGTCCGGAACGGGAGAATGAATGAGAGGACGAAAACGTGACGTTACGATCGGCAGGGCAAAAAAATTTGCAGAGCGGCAGGGTTACCGCTGGGTTCCCAACCCGGATACCGACATGCCATTCGATGCGCTGGTGTACCGAGCCAATGACATGTTTATTGTCAGCATCCGGACAAGCCGCAATGCCCCAGGCGAGTACGATCTCCCTGAAAATTTTTTCCGGAATGATTTCCAAATCCTTACTGCGCTGCCGTTCCCACCATACCTGCCCCGCGAGGTGTGGGTCCGGTATTCCTGGAGCCGGAACTTCCACCGCTTCCGGATTTTCCGGGACACGTTTGTCGCAATTACCATGATCGACAGGGAGAAGCCGCTCTTTGAGCCACGGGTGCGTGGTGCCGGCACTCCGTCGGAGACTAAAACCCCCCCGGGAGATGAAGTCAAATAAGCCCTTTACGGGCTCCGTTTGGCAAACGGACGAAGGGTGGATCCGGAGGGGGGCCCGGAGCGTCAACGCCCGGAAAAATTCGCGCGATAAACACGTATTTTCGAAAAATATTTGTTTTAAACGAATTTCGACCTGTCAAAATAGCGGCCCTGCAACAGCCCCTTTTTTGACACATAGTTCAGGTTGTCTGAAAAAAAGAGGCTGTCCGGAGGCCGCTATGACCGTTTTAGAGGGGGTCAGGCCTATGAGCTCGCTTCTACGACGGAGATTTCTTCCGGCGTCAGTCCGTACAGCTCGTACACCAGCGCATCGATCCGGACATCCGTTGCGTCGATCTCCTGCTGTACGAGCCGGCGCTCCTGGTCGGTCTTTGCCTGCGGGAGGTAATGGTTCAATTCCAGGATGTGCGAGACGAGCGAGACCATCCGGTCGTGCCGGGATTTTTCCGCGAGCCTGTCGAAGTCGGGGACGTAGACTGGAAATTTCCCGAGCGCTGCCGGGCTGATATGATACCCTCGGTCGGTCAGCGGGCAGGTACGCGTGAGGACAAACCGGGCGAGCGTCGAGTTCAGGACCCCGGCAAGAAACGGGTCGTTCCGGGGGATCGCAAGAAGCGTCTGTGTGATTGCATAGCGGCCTTCGCGATCAAAACAGAATGCCGGGCCCTGCTGGTATGAAGAGAAAATTATTTTTGGCCGGCGCTCTTCCGCATCCGGATTTTCGTTGCCCTCATCCGGCCCGGGTTTTTTGTCCCAGCCTCCCGCATTCTTTTCAAGATACGCGACTAATGCCCGGCACTTCCGGAACTTCCGGTTGTCTCTGATCGAAAGCACAAACCGTTCCGGCCGCTCCGGCACATAGCGCCGGATATCGGCCGGGCGCAGCAGCGGGACAAAAAACTGCCGGCACCGCACCGCGTGCGTTGTCAGCTGGTCCATTGTTGCCGTGTCCACCACCAGCGGGTTATTTTTTACCCGGTGCGTCCCGGGATCGACCTCCCCCATGACGTAATCGTCAAGCGGGGTTCCCCTCGCCTGGATCTTTTCAAGGATATCGATGGTGCGGGTATCATCGAGTCTCCACCCCCCGTCATCGAGCGAGCGCTGGTCGAGCGTGAACGCGTGCCTGCTGTACCGTATGTCATGAGAGGACCCGGAACCGGCCCACTCCGGCACCACGAGAAAGGGCCCTTCGGGCGGCTGGTTCCGGAGCGAGAGGGCATACACCGGCACCTCGCCTTCCGGCAAATACCGGGTCCGGCCGGTGCTGGTGATCGCAACGATCTGCCGTGAGAGGAGGAGGCGCCGGAGCGGCCGGGCATTCTGAGACCGGAGGAATGTGCCGGGAACAAGGACCGTCATGATCGCACCGGGCTTCAGGAGCGAGAGGGCCCGCTCGATAAAGTAGCCATACAGGCCGGTCGCGGGTGCATAGGCATCGTAATGGGTCTGGAAATATTCCTCGCGGGCTTTTACGGCAAACGGCCGGTACGGCGGGGGCGCCCCGATCACCGCATCGAACCCGCCCCCTGCCATGATCCCGGGAAACACCTCCTTCCAGTCGAACGCGTTAACTTTCCGGCGCTCGTCCGCGTTGAACGGGAACACCGGTTTTCCGGAGAAATAATCCGGCGCGATCAGGGAGTTGCCGGACCGGATGGTCCTGGTCAGGCCCGCAGAAATTTCACGTACCGTATCGGGCGATACGACCCCGCTGCCCGGGCGCCGGCTCTCTTCGATGAATGCAAACAGCAGGACCATCCGTGCGGCACTCACGGATTCGGGATCGATGTCGGTACCGAAAACCGCACTGACGGCAAGGTCCGAAAGGACCGCCTGCATCTCGTCCGGACGATCGAGAGCCCGGATCTTTTTCCGGACAAGGGACCGGTACGCTGCAAGCAGGAAGAGCCCGGAACCGCATGCCAGGTCGAGGACCCGGGCGGCCGTCCTCCCGCTCATCGCGGGGCTGTCGCTGATCCCGCCAACCGCCCCGCTCACCACGTACTCGACGACCGTTTGCGGCGGGACATCCACCACCCCGGTGTAGAGCATCGCAGATTTGCCGACACGGTTCACGTGGAAGCCTTCCCCCAGCTGCATCCGTGTCCCAAGGAACCGGTCAAGCACACCGGCAAGATCTTCCAGGGTGAGTGAGGTAAGGGGGGCCGGAAGGTCCGGCTGGTCCAGCATCCCGATGATCCTGCGAAGCGGTTCATCAGGAATGGCGGGGAACGTGCGGGTGCCTCTTGGCCCTTTCTCAAAAAAGAGGTCGGGGCTGAGCCCGGCATCCGTGCACGCCCGTCCCATGCGTTTTGCGATCCCGTCACACCCGGTAAGCGCCGCGAGCGTGCCGGGTTCAACAAACCCGCAGTCTTGGCCGGTCCTGAGAAAAAGGACCTGGAGGATGGATGAGATTGTGAGATAATTTATGTCCGGGTCGGTGACCGAGTGATAGTCACTGACAAGCCGGCGGGCGAGGAGATCGCGGGCAGACTCGAAGTGGGTGAGGAGGACGGTGCCCTTGTCGGAAGGGGTCGGTGATACGCCGGTATCAGATCCAATCGGTGCCCGCATTGGGATAATAATTGATCTGTATGCCGATATTGTTGTCGTGCCCGATATCGGGCTGCGTTTTTTTCTATTAAAAAAGTTCAGAACCCCATCGCCACTTCGCCATCGCCGCTGCCCGAAGGTTCCTTCTCCGCAACCGCGAGCATCAGTATGATCCCGATGATCTCCAGCACCATGCAGAAGAGGAACGCGGCATCGAACGCGGAGGCGAGGCCCGCCCCTTCAAGGGTGTGGGCAGAATACTCGGCAAGTTTTGGTCCCGCTGCAATGGTGGCGACGAGCATCACGAATGCAACCCCAAGCGATGACCCGAGGTTGGTCATCATCTTGACCAGGCCACTCGTAGACCCCCGGTCTTTTGCCGGGCACTCACCCATCACGGCGCTGTTCAGCGGCGAGAAAGCAATACCGGTACCGGCGCCTAAGAGGAAGAGGTAGATACCAATGTGCCCCACGCTCGTGCGGGCGGAGAGCGTGGAGAGGAGAGCCAGGGCAACCGTGCAGATGATAAAACCTGTGATGATCGGTTTTTTCGTGCCGATCACGTCCGAGATCTTCCCGGCAAGCGGGGCGGTCAGGATCATGCCGATGGGCAGTGCGAGCAGGATCGTGCCGGCATTGTCCGTCGGGATCTTCTTGACCAGCTCAAGGTAGAAGGGCATGATGACCATGACGCCGGCCATCGCCATCTGGATCAGCATCACGTTCACGTTCTGGAGCGAGTACCCCCGGCTGGTGAAGAGGTTAAGGTTGACCAGCGGTGCTCCTGAACGGCGCTCCTGGACGATGAACAGGACCCAGAAGATTGCCGAGATGACAAGGGCGATCATCCCGAGCATCGCATTGCTGCCCTGGACCGAGGTCAGGCCAACGATCAGCGTGGAGAGCGCAACAAAAACCAGCATGACCCCGGGGATGTCGAGCTTTGCCGTGGGGGTTACCGGGTCCCGCTGCGGGAGGATTTTCATGCCGAGGAGGATGGCCACGATGCCCACCGGCAGGTTCACGAAGAAGATGTACTGCCAGCTGAAGGCACTCGTGAGAAAGCCGCCGACCACCGGGCCGAGGGCCGCCCCGAGCATGGTGAACATGGCAACAAGTCCCAGCGCCTGGCCCCGCAGGGATGAGGACAGGTAGGACGTGACCATGACGGCCCCGAGGGCCGAGATGACCGCCCCGCCCACGGCCTGGACCATCCGTGCGAGGATGAGCGTGTCAATCGTGGGGGACAGACCGCAGAGCGCGGACCCGAGGGTGAACAGGGCAAACCCGCCAAGGAAAATATTCCGGTACCCTTTCATATCCCCGAGCCGGGATGCCGCAAGCAGGAGGCTGACGAGGATGATGAGATACGCGTTAAGCACCCACGAGACCATCACCGTGGACACCTCAAAGGATTTCGCAATCGCGGGGAGCGCAATATTCACAATCGTTGCATCGAGACCTGCCATGAACGAGCCGAGCGCAATGACGATCACGATCATTAGCTCTTTTGTGGTCATCTTCGGTTGGGATACGGGTTCCGCCATGGTACCTCTGCTTCAGTACAGAGGGAGATTGATTTGTTTCCATAAGAACGCTCGGTTCGGGACGAGGGCCCGTGCGGGGAAACGGTTATCCTCCTTACCGCAAAACCACCTCGTACGATACGTTACGTATCGGTGACCAGCCATGCCGGAAAACCAAACGACCGCAAACGCAACGGCACAGGTACCCTTCAGGACCATTGCCCATATCTTCGACCCGGATGACCCTTCCCCTGATGAGTGCCGGGAACTCTCAGACAGGGCCGAGGAGCAGATCTTCCATTCAATACTGGATCCCGCAAAGGAATCCCGGAAGGTACTCTGTGACCGGATCGAGATCACGCTCCCCTCCACAGATCTAGCACCGGGCCGGGATCAATCCATTGCTTCAGCGGTCCGGTCCCACTTCCGGCTCCGGGCAGTCGAAGTGCAGAGGAATATGAGACTCACCCAGCGGGTCGGGCTCCGGGAGATCCGGCTCACGCTTGCCGTGTGCATCCCGTCGTTTCTTGGGATTGCCATCTGTTCCCAGTTCAAAGGCGATCCCCTCGCTGAAGTGATCGAGAATGTGCTGGTCATCTTCTGCTGGGTGACGATCTGGCAGCCGTTCCAGTCACTCGTCTTCGACCGGTGGACGCAAAGCGAGACGGCAACGGTGTACCGGAAGATCGCGGATATGGATATCAGCGTGCGGGCAGCATAACCTCAATATTTGAAAGAGCCCACGGGAAATGTGGAACATGCACAACGGACCTTCACCACGAAACGAGCCGGCCCTCACCGGCCTTGAGATCGTCATCCTGCTGGTCATCCTGGTACTGGCTGTCGGTTATATCGGATATGGGGAGTTATCCCCGGATACATCAGACACCCAGAAGAGCGGGGGTATGCTCCACAAAGAGATCGTGGCAACGAGCAACCTGCTCTCCAACCCCGGGGGGCTGTACGGGTTTCCTGCGGTCGATGGCATAATTGACGGTACGCCGGTACGGTTCAGGACACAGGATCCCCGGGCGCTGGGAGCTTACGAGATCACCGTCCAGCCGTTCATGATGACCACAGGCGCGATCGACATGGGCCATGCCTCCGTCATCTGGGCAACCGGGAACCACTCGGAGACACTCTCGCTCGTGCATACCCCGGAGCTGATCTGCCCGAACTGGACGATCACGAGAAAAGCGAACTTCATCCCCCTGCAGGGCGCTGACCAGGACATCCTGCTGGAAGGTTCCGAGCAGTTTTCGCTCCTCATCTGTCCTTCAAAGAACACGGTCCCCTACCAGAAGTTCAGCATCACGATCGCCCCGGCGAACAGCGAGATCCTGCCCCTGAGCTTCACGGTCCCTGCGGGGATCACCAGGGTAACAAAATTCACGTAACAGTGCCGGGAAATTTTCCGCACGTGTGATCCCCGGGCCGGGGGCATCAGGTAAAAAAGAGGGGGAGAGGGGGCGGATTATTGCCGGCCCATCATCGAATGGATCTTGATCAGGCCGGCACACGACTTGCAGGTATAATGGTCGTCCTTCCAGCAGCCGTCGCACGCCCAGCGCCCGCAGAGTACGCACTGGCGGAGCTCCGAGACCGGGTGGGGCGTGCTGCAGAGGTCGCACATGTACTGCGCGAACGAACCGGGGTTCTTGACGGGGGGTTCGCCCTGCTTGCGCATCACCGCGATCTCGCTCTTCAGCTCACGGAAGCGGTCGGGGGCGCCCTTACTTTTTGGCTGTTCCTTTCCGGGCAAGTTCTTTTTCCAGAGTGTCAAGTCGCGCCTCCAGCGATACCAGCGTGGTCTGCATCCCGGACTCGTAGTTCTTCAGCCCGGCCAGGCGTGCCTCGTCCGATTCGATCTCTTGTGTGTGCTGTCCCACAAACGCGCTGAGCCGTGAGTGCGAGACCAGCTCCCATTCATCGACCATCTGCTGGAACCGGCGGTCAAGGTACTCGTCCACCCGGCTCTCCACCGGCCGTGCAAGCGCGAGGTCTCCTTTCGCGCCCCGGAAAAAGTAATACACCATGAATAGGACGGCAATGAGGATGATGACGAGGATGAGGAACGTCAGGAGGTCCATTTCAGAGCCTCCCCTTCAGTTTCCTGGCACGGTTTTCGAGCTCGTTCAGCTTGTCCGCGGCCGCGTGTTCGAACGCCTGGAGCCGGGGGATTTCCTGCTCGAGTGCGTACAGCCGTTCCGTGAATTCCGAGAGATCCGATCCCGTGGAGAGGTCCCATTCCCCGACAATGTATTTCATCCGGCGGTCCACGTAGGCGTTGAGATAGGAGTCCATACCGATCATAATGACTTCTCCATGGAGGTGATCAGGTCGTCCAGCTTCTGTGCTCGCGTCTCGATCGCCATCTTCCCTGCATAGAGACTGCTGATCTCATCCGTTACCCGGGTGAGCCGGGTCGCGAGCCGGTCGAGATCGCTCTCGGTCACGAGGTCCCACTCCTCGATGATCGCGGCAAAGTGCTGGTCGAAATAATTGTCCAGCGACCTGTCGAACGTGGGGACCCGGGACTCGATCGCCCCGGGGATATGGGAGAACCTGTCCCAGAACGAATCCCCGGTCGCGTGCTGGTCCGGGTTCTGGTTGATAACCGGGTACATTTATTTCACCTTCTTCTCTTGTTCATCCGCATTGGCGAGGAGGTTGTCCAGTTTTCTCGACTTCACGAGATGCTCGAGCCGTGTCAGCCGGGTCTCGAGGAGCTGTTCCTTTGCGAAGATATTCGTCTCAATGGTCCGGTTCTCGTCCTGGACCTCTTTGATCGCAGCGGTCTGCTCCGGGGAGAGCCGGGTGAACGGGAACCCTTTCTGGGCTTCGTGCTGCTGGAGGAGCTTGAGCTTGTCCTTCTCCAGTTCCAGTTCCGTTGTCCGGTTGGCCGTCTTCATGATCCGGATCTCGCGGAGCATGAAATACACGATCGCCATCCCGGCAACTACGACCATTCCCAGGACAATGGTATCGTTGAACAAGGGTGCCTGTGACATCACTACATCGGTTGCCATGATTTATTCACCACATTGCATACAAAAGAATTATTTCAGAGATCCTTACTGGATCCCTTCGTCTTCTTCACGGTTTTTTTCACCGTATCGGCGGTTTTTGCAGCAACCTTCCCTATCTTGTCGGATGCCTTCTTTGTCTCCTTCTTCACGGTCGCTGTTGCCTTTGCTGTCCCGGCTTTCACGTCCTTTGCAGTTTTCTTTGCCGCGGTATCGAGTTCCTTTGCACTCCTGGAGAGCGATTTGTTGGCATCAGCTGCCACCTTCCTGATCTTCTCTTTGAAGGGGGGCGTCTTTATGACAAGGACTTCATCCTCGTCATTGAGGCCCAGCGTTTTGAGGTCCTCATCGCTTACGCGGACCTGCCCCTGCCGTACCATGGTATCCGCGATCACGGTGGTGGTAACGGATTTTTTAGTGGCCTCGTTGATGAGGTCCACCTGGCCCCCTTCGGGGATTCCCAGCTCCGGGAGGTGCGCGATATTGAGACGCACCCGGCCCTGGCTTGGGAACGCCCGCTTCTTGACGGTTAACCGGACTTCCTGCATAGAGGATAGACCGTCATGAAAGGGTAAATATCTTCCTGATTCCGGTATTTCCGGGCAATTATTCCTGTACCCGGGTTCCTGAAACACAGTTATCTGGCAGGAAAACCAATACCCTTGCAACATTGGGGGAATGTTTCTGACACAACCATGCGATCAGCCGGTCACCCAGCTCCATGTGAAACCAAAGATGACGGTGAACGAGCTCGTTGCGGCGATGGGACAGGCCGGCGCCTATAACGGGGGGTCGCTCTCCCGTGCCGCGGATATCTGGGAGCAGATGCTCAAAGATAAGGACGCCACGAAATTCTTCGGGCTTGCCGGGGCAATGGTCCCCGCGGGTATGGGCGGGATCGTCTCCGACCTGATCAAAGCAGGCCACATCGATATTCTCGTCTCGACCGGTGCAAACCTCACGCACGACATTATCGAGGCGATCGGGTGCCATCACTTCCACGGCACTGCGTTCTGCAACGACATCGAGCTCCGGCACGACGAGATCAACCGGATCTACGATGTCTACCTCCCCAACGATGCCTTCGAGCACTTCGAGGAGTTCATGCAGGGCGTGTTTGGCGAGCTCGAACCGAAATCCACCATCTCCATTTCAGCACTCCTCGAACACATCGGGAAGCACACGAAGTCCGGCATACTCCATACCGCTGCACGGAACAAAATCCCCGTATACAACCCCGCTGTGCAGGACTCGATGATCGGCCTCCAGTACTGGCTCTTCTCGCAGACCAACAAGGTGACGGTCGATGCATTCGCCGACATGCCGGCGCTGATGGACCGGTGTTTCACCGCCAAGAACGCGGGGGCGATGCTCGTGGGCGGCGGCGTGCCCAAGAACTTCATCCTCCAGAGCATGCTGATGACCCCGAACGGGTTCAGTTACGCGATCCAGCTGACCGGCGACCGGCCGGACCTTGGCGGGCTCTCGGGAGCAACGCTGGACGAGGCCCGGTCATGGGGCAAGATCACGGAAGAGGCACAGGCCGTAACGGTATACGGGGACGCAACGATCACCCTGCCCGTGCTGACCGCGGCGGTAATGGACAGGCTGGTACAATGACCGAACTGATCCTTGCGCTTGACGTGACCGAGAAGAAGAAGGCGCTCGCTATTGCAGAGGCCTGCGCCCCGCACCTCGACGCGATCAAGCTCGGGTACCCACTCATCCTCTCCTCCGGCCTCTCGATCGCAGGAGAACTGGAAGAGCTGGACCGGCCCCTCATCGCGGACTTCAAGGTCGCCGACATCCCCAACACGAACCGGCTGATCGCGGAGCAGGTCTTCGATGCCGGCTTCTCCTCCATTATCTGCCACGGGTTCACCGGGGGGGATGCGATACAGGCCTGCGTGGACGTGGCCTCCGACTACGGGGGCGCATGCTTCGTGGTGGCAGAGATGAGCCACCCCGGCGCCACCGCATTCTTCCACGGGGGGACCGCCGAGAAGATCGCCGCGCTTGCGGTGGAGTGCGGGGCGGACGGGATCATCGCCCCGGCAACGCGCCCCGAACGGGTCAAAATCCTGCGGGGAATTGTGGGCAGCCGCAAGATCCTCTCGCCCGGGGTGGGTGCACAGGGCGGGGATGCACAGGCCGTCGCGAAGCTCGTGGACGGGATCATTGTGGGACGCGCAATTTATCAGGCAACCGACCCGGTTACTGCGATAACAGCATTTTCAATGGTCCGTCAGGGCGTAAAGATTTATTAATAACCTCCAAATTCTGACCAGATCCGGATATCCCCGCTATATAAACCATGAATCCCGCATTGGCTGGATCTCCTTGGTCTAAATATTTATTAAGGACATGTGCGATGTTATAGTATGGAATGGACCGCAGAACAACGAAAACTGGCAGAGCACTACAAGACATTATCCGACATTCCTGAGACAGAACGTAAATACAAGTGCCACACCTGCCACCTCATCGTCGAGGAGAACCCGTGTCCGAACTGCGGCGAGACACACCTCGAACTCATGTGCCCCCTTGACCACTGCCACTGCACCCACGAAGTGATCTCGGGGATCGAGTACTGCCCGCTCTGCGGCCAGGCGGTCTGCCCCGAGTGCGGCTCCCACGATGTCACCCAGATCAGCCGGGTCACCGGTTACCTGCAGGACGTTTCCGGCTGGAATGCCGGCAAGCAGCAGGAACTCAAAGACCGCACGCGCTATTCTGTTGCATGAGATATTACCTGGACGCCAGCACTCTTTTCATCCGCGGACCGTTCCGCGCAGCCAGTACCGGCATTGCCGGGGGCATCCGTTCGGTTGACACGCTCTTTAACCACACCGTGCCTGCCGACTGGCAGAGCGATCATCCTGAGAGAGAACTCGAACTGGTCGCCGCCGCTGCCGGGATCGACCCGGAATTCTTCGGCCTCCTGACTGCGGTCCCCGTGCAGCAGGCCTGCGTGCTCCAGTATGATTTCATCACGGTCTTCATCACGGCCGGCATCCGCCGTGAACCACCGGCAACCGCGGGCACGATCAACATCATGGTGACAAGCCACGAAGGCATGGAGGATGCGGCCCTGCTCGAGACGGTCATGGTCGCGACCGAGGCAAAGGCCGAGGCACTAATCGACCTTGATCTCCCGGCCACCGGCACACCCACGGACGCCGTGATCGCTGCCTCCGAAGGGGAGATACGACACCGGTATGCCGGCCGGATTACTGAAGCCGGCCTCCGGGTCCGGGAGGCCGTGCTCCACGGGATACCTAAAGCGCTCGGGCATCACGATGCCGAGGTCAGGCCGGACAGCCCGGCCTTCCTCATCTTCAGCCGGCTCCAGGGCGGGCACTGGATCGAGTGGTCCCCAAACGAGTGCCGGTATTATCCCTGCCATTTCAAGGGCCAGTCCTGCGATTTCTGTTACTGCCCGTTCTATCCCTGCAAAGACGAGAGTCTCGGGCAGTGGGTTGAGAGCTTAAACGGGGGAAAGGTCTGGAACTGCGCCACCTGCACGCTCGTGCACGAGCCGGCAGTTGCGGACTATTACAGGAAATTCCCAAACGCTTCACGTGAGGAGCTGATGCAGCTGCACGGGAAGATCAAAGGCATACAATAAAACCGGTTTTTCAAATCCCTATTATAACCGGATTACAGAAAAAAGATTGTTCCTTAATGCTCAGGTGATATTATTGCCCGACTAAAAGAGTGGTTTCAATCACTCTTTTACGCCAAGAGCGGCGAGGAGCTCGGCAAGGGGGATGCCGTGGGCCTCGGCGGCTTCGCGGATGGTCTCACCACGGGCGATTGCACACCCGACACAGCCCATACCGAACTTGAAGAGTGCTTCTGTTGCCTCGGGTTTTGCCTTGAGGAGATCGTAGATCGTGCTGTCAGCAGTGATTTCAGACATAGTATCACTTAGTCAGCTTTGGGGTCAGATAAACTTCACGATAATGACTGTCCGGGCAGGGTGCATGGGGAGATGCAAAGCAACACTTTCACTACGCATGGTGACACACTTATGTCCAGAGGATTGCGACTTTTATAACTGGAGATGTATGAAAATGGATTATTCCGAAGCAGCAAACAGAATCTCCCGAAAATTTGCACAAAGCGGACAGACCCCCGATGTGAAGAAGATCGAGGGGAAACTCAAGAGGCTCGTGGATGAATTCGGCGTTCAGCCGTCAGAGGCGGAGCGGAGCGTAACAAGCGAGCTCGCAAAGGAGTTCAACCTCCCGGTCCCGGGTGCGGGCAGCGCCCCCGGCGGCGGAAAGGGTGGAGGCACCGAGGAGAAGAAGATCGCAGAGAGCGTGCCCGGCGAATGGGTGACCATCGAGGGAAAGATTGTTGCGCTCTCTGCCCCGGCGTCGCCGTCCATTGCCCAGAGCGGCATTATCGCGGATGACTCCGGCGCGATACGGTTCGTGGTCTGGGCAAAATCGAATGCGCCGGCTATGACGGATGGATCCTGGTACCGCATCGAATCTGCGGTCGTGGACGAGTTCAAAGGAGTTGCCAATCTCAAGGTCCATTCCGGTACAACGATTAAGGAGATCACAGACGACCGGTCGCTCATCCCGACACCTGCACCGATCAAGGATCTTCACCCGGGGATTGGAAATGTCCGGGCGAAGTTTATCCAGGAGTGGGACGCTTCACACGACCGGATGCTCCAATCCGGGCTTCTTGGCGACGAGACCGGGACGATCAAGTTCGTGATGTGGAAAGAGCCCGGCAAGGAGAGACTCGTGCCCGGCGCGGTGTACAACCTCTTCTATGCACAGGTGGACGAGTTCAATGGCCGGCTCTCCCTGAACCTGAACACGGCAACCATCCTGCAGGAAGAGGGCGAGATTGCGGTCACTGGCGGGGAGGCAACCATCACCGGCGCCATTGTCCACATCGCACCAGGTTCAGGTATCATCAAGCGCTGCCCGGTCGAGGGCTGCAACCGTGCCCTCTCACGCCAGAACTATTGCCCGGTCCACGAGATCCAGCCGAAGTTCATCTACGACCTGCGGATCAAGGGCTGGCTCGATGACGGGGAGAAGACCCACAACGTTTTGGTCCAGCGCGAGGTGGTGGAGTCGCTGACCGGAATCTCCCTTGCACAGGCACAGGAGATCGCGGAGAACAACCCGCTCGGCATGGACGAGGTCTTCCTCCAGATGCGGGACAAGGTGCTCGGCCGGTACATCACCTGCAGCGGCCGCGAGATCGACAACCGCCTGCTCGTCAATAAATGCGAGATCGTGAAGTTCAGTTCAGCGGACCATACTGCCTTGCTAAACCGGGCCGGGGGGGCACCATCATGAGTACGAATGCAAAAGATATGCCGCCCCGCAGGGAAGGGGCCTTCGAGCGCGAGCCGGCACGCCGGGTCTTTGCCGCAGAACTGCGGGAATGCCGGTACCAGTTCAGGGAGGGCGAGGACGAGAAGAGCCCGACGTTCGTCCTGCTGCCAAGCGGCGAACGCTCGAACCGGATCTTCATTGTCGGTACCCTGACCGAGAAGACCCGGCAGGGCGAGCAGAACATCTTCTACCGGGGCCGCGTTGTCGATCCCACGGGCACGTTCTTCATCATGGCGGGGAGCTACCAGCCCGAGGCAATGCAGCAGCTGGCGAAGATCGAGACCCCCGCGTTCGTTGCGGTGATCGGGAAGCCCAGTCTGTACCAGAAACCGGACGGGGCGTGGCTCGTCTCGGTCCGGGTCGAGTCGATCACGGTTGTAGACAAGGACACCCGGGACCTCTGGGTGCTGGACGCGGCAAAGCACACGCTGGACCGGGTCGATGCCTATGCAAAGGAACCGACACCGGACATCCTGAAGGCAAAAGAGCAGTACCCCACGATCGATCCCTCGCTCTTCCGGAAGATCGCGTACGATGCGCTGGCGCAGATCAAGATGTAAGGAGAACTCCTTTTTTTATAACCAGGTGACTGCCCTGATCAATGGTCAGGCTCATCGCTTTTTTTAAAAAAAAGCCTGTTAGTCTTGGTAAGAATATTACCGGTTAAAAATGAGAATGAAATAATTTTTATATTGTAAATATTCATACATTTACATATGTTCCAATCAACCTCAAACAATCGGTATAGAATATGGATGATGATCCTGCTGCTCATCATAGCCGGTACAGCAGTATTGGCGCTGTCTCCCGTATCTGCAGAGAAACCGGTGGTGATAATCTTGGCGGAAGGGGATGGATCGTATTATCTGGGGGAAGAAGTGATATTCCGCGGGACGAATTCTGATTCCGATTCCACCTACCTCTTCATGACCGGGCCGGGCATCTCCGCGAGTGGCGGGAAACTCACTGCACCTCACCAGAATGTTGTCAATGGAGATCCGGGTTCATTCGACACGGCAACAACAAAACCGGATCACTCCTGGGAGTATACCCTGTATACCTACAATCTTCCGCTTGATCCTGGATCATACACCATTCATGCCGTGAGCCAGCCACAAGCGAAAGATTGGTTCAACGATTTAACAACATATGGAACGACCAGTATCATCATTAAAAAACCGTTCATATCTGCCGTAGTCTCACCGTCATCAGTCCCGAGAGGACAGCCATTCACGGTCACCGGCATTGCGGAAGGGGATCCAACGGAGGTCCAGGTATGGATTATCGGCGGTAAATACGCGTATAATGCAATGGTTCCGGTAAACCCTGACGCATCATATGCTTTTAATGCCGGTACGCAAATCGCAGCAAATCTTCCCACAGGACCGGCTTTTCTCATCGTCCAGCACCCGATGCAGAATAACCAGCATGATATCGTTGTCAGCGGGGAATTTGTCAAGAACCTCCTCCTCAACGAAGGGGGTTCAACGGACGGCATGAACATCTTCAAGATCAGCGGAACAGGAAGCCTGCAGGGCCTCGACACGGTACAGGCGCTCATTGCCGGTATCAGCGACTCCAATGTCGATGACTCCTATACAGAGATCCCGCTCATTGTTGATGGTACGGGCATTTCAGCACCGCAGGCACAAGCAGGAGCGCCTACCCCGATCCCGCCACAGACCAAGCCATCCCCGCTTCAGTTTGCGCCAATCGGAGCACTTTTCCTGATCGTGGGAATTGCCGTGTGGCGCCGGCGTTAGGACGCCATTTTTTCAGGAGTGGGGATTAGCGGTTTTCATCCTGGATTTGATGCGTATACACGCCCATCTCCCAGTTTACTTTTTCATCCTCATACATTTATTCAAGAATGTTTATCCACATGCCGGTGCAACCTGATCCTGTTATCGGGTGGTTACCATGGTCTGTTCCGGCATGCGCATTGTTCTTTCAAGTTTTCTGATTCTTCTGGTTCTCCTTTCAGGATGTACAGACCTCCGCCAACAGGAAAACGGGACACCGGGCCAGCCGGAAGTTCAGGGGGTTCCTGCTGAATATGCTGCTTCACCGGCACCGGTCCTGTCACCCGTGGTGACAACGGAGACTCCCCGGGAACCGGAGATGCCGGTACGAAAGACCGTGAATGTGCTGCGGGGAGAACCATTCACGGTCAACGGGTCGGTGAAGGACCGGTCGATCACCGAAGTGCAGGTCTGGATGCTGAACGACACCACCAGCACCCGGCGCGTGCCGGTGAGAGCGGATGGATCCTTCCAGATCAGCATGAGCCCGGAAGAGACCAACAAGTTGTCCCGTACATTCACCTCGGCCCTCATCATCCAGTATCCTTCGCCACCGGATCATTTTACTGTAAACCATGATGCGGTATCCGGAAACGTAACCGGAACCGGTACAACGCCGGAAAGAATCCTTGCAGAGCTGAACAATAAGGAGAATTATCCCACAACGCTCGCTGATTACCTGGACCAGGCAATAACCGAATATGGTGCTGGTAATTCGTGTGAGATCTATTTCATGAACGGGATCGACGCGTGGATCGCTATTGATCCCATCTACCCTACGCCCCCGGGAACCATGACCGTGTCCGGCACCACGAGCCTGCCGGCAGGATCGCTACTGTCCATATCGGTTGTAACGGCATATTTCCATCCCTCATCGAAAAATTATGACTGGTCTCATGAAATCGCGGAGGGGAGTGTGATGGTCGTTCCCGGCAGCAATGGGATCAACACGTTCTCAGGCATTGTCGATACTGCACGTCTCAATACCGGCAAATACCTGGTCCTTGTCGAATCCCGCGATGAGGCCCTGCAGGCGGTTTCCAACAGTACTGCCGACATTATCGCACCCCTGCCTGCACATCCGGAAACCGGGAATTATATCGACTGGTCCCGGCTTGCACTGCCCCCCCTTGCAGTGAATGAGACAATGCAGCCGGTGATGTTGGAGGGTGATTGGAAGATTGTGCCTCGCGGGGCCCAGAAGACAAACAATCAAGTGCCATACGGCTCGATCATCGATTGCGCACCCGACGGGATCTGCAGGGTATTTAACCAGTCAGGGGTCCAGTTCCTTGCGGTATACAACTCGAACGAGGCGCACAGGATGGAGGTGCCGAATGGTGCAGCCGGGGATGACGGGACCATCGGGAATGTCTCCAGGATCAGCCTCAACGGGGAGGTCATCCTGACAAAAATCAATGAACAGGGAGAATGAAATCCCCCAACCGCCAATATCTATGACATCAGCAGGTTTTTTGCATGCCAGAACCCTCCCGCCAGTCCCTTGCCACCGGTTTCCGCGATGTAGACAGCTCCGGCGATACCACCGCGTGCCACCGATGCCTTGACCTGATCGCCGGCATCCCGTCATTCCGGGAGGTCAAGGAAGAGAGTATCCGGATCGTTGCCGACACGAACCCCTCACGGGTGCTCGATGCCGGCTGCGGGGCGGGGGCCGATCTCGTCAGCCTTGCCCGCCACCTTCCGGACCGGTGTCATGTCATGGGGCTGGACGCGAGCGGCTCCCTTCTTGCATGTGCGGCAGAGCGGACGGGGGAATGCCCGGGCCGGTGTTCGCTGGTCAGGGGGGACATCACAAGGATCCCCTGTAAAGGAGAGGTATTCGATGCCTGCCGTATTGACCGGGTGCTCCAGCACCTCCGCGACCCGGGGGCGGGAGTACACGAACTCACCCGGATCCTCAAACCCGGCGGGATGCTGGTCGCGTTTGACAACGACTGGGACACGTTCTCGATCAGCCTCGATGACCATGACCATGCCACCCGGATCAGCCGGTCGTGGCGCGACAGTTTTGCATCGGGCCGGGTCGGCAGGGACCTCCACAGGTTGTTTGAGGCATGCGGCATCACCGCGATCCGTGCGGAGCCACAGACCATTGAGCTGACAGACCTGTCCATCGCAAAACAGGTCTTCGATCTTCCGGACCTGATGGAGCGGATGGTCAGGGCCGGCACGCTCGGATCGGGAGAGGCGGCTGTCATCTGGGAGGAACTCATACGCAAGGCCCGGAAAGGTATGTTCTCTGCGGGATATACCGGGTACCTGGTGCGGGGGACGAAGCCGGGGTAGACGTTGTGCCTCAGGAGGAGTAAAGAATTATCCCCATCAGTATGAAGGTTAATACAATCCCCGCAATGAGAAGAATAAAATCGACGAATGTTTCCCGTTTCATTTTTCCTCGGTAGAAATTATTCTTGGTTCATCTCACTAATGAAAACAGGATCCTCAATTGGGGATCCTGTAAATACTGTTGTTGCGAAAGTACAGGAATTTCGTCCCCGGTACGGGTGGCTGGCAGCGGAGAGGGTGTTCTACGCTGATCCAGAAGGTTTGACGAGATGCAGGTGTCGATATCTCCAAAAAGTTATGGGAACCGTCAGATGACTCGGGGAAACGATTTCGGGTGTTCTCGTGCTGCTCTTCTGGCCTGCATCCATCGGTTTCTTGCATTCCCACGTCCTTTCAAGGTGTCTGAATTCCATAATTTCTCACTGCGACAGCCCGCCATTACCAAGCGTTATTCCGGGTTTGACGTTCCTGGACTCTTCCATTAATGGCAATTCATTGATATTCCTCCCTTAATGCATCACGGGGAAGCACACCCCGGTTGCAACGTCGGATCTTCACCAATCCGTAAGTCCAGTCGTGCAAGATACGCACGTGCCCAGGCAAAGGCCAGCAGACCTCCGGTGATCTCCCCGGCAACCAGTCCCCACCAGACCCCCTGTTCTCCCATGCCCAGAGGGATTGAGAACAGGTACGCAAAGACTGCGGCAAATGCAAGGCTCCTCATGAACGTGAGAAACAGGGAGGTCGGTCCCTTACCCACCCCTTGGAATACTGAGGATGACAGGAGACCCAGCGGTACAAAAGGATAAAACAGACACATGACACCGATGAATGCGGCAATGGCCGGATAGAGATGGGCACTTTCCTGTGAATAGGAGAATATTGAGGCAATCGGGTAGGCAAACACCCAGGTCAGGAGACTGACACAGAGGGCCAGAGCAATCCCGAATAGTATCGAAAACGTGTGTGCAACCCGGATCTTCTCATAATGCCGGGCCCCATATGCCGCACCGACAACCGATACCACGGATGTGCCGATTGCAACAATGGGAACGATCCCATATGACACAACCCTGAATCCAACGGAAAATACCGCTACAGCATCAGTGGTAGCTACAATAACGAGGATCAGGTTGAGAATGATACTCAGTACCGACATCAGCACGTACTCAACACTGGCCGGGATTCCCACGTTCAGGATATCTGAGACCACGCTCCGGCACGGGGTGAAGACCTGCCGGGAAAAGCAAACGTACAAAT